>Ga0307518_10001294_pt1 | contig 18757 bp, 21 predicted proteins | sample 25_EM_MG_FD_203889 | JGI IMG/M metagenome (GOLD analysis project Ga0307518, IMG submission 203889) | Populus trichocarpa ectomycorrhiza microbial communities from riparian zone in the Pacific Northwest, United States - 25_EM | ecosystem: Host-associated > Plants > Roots > Unclassified | place...
TGTGTGATTGAGGTATTTTTCATCAGCATGGTGGTGGTGATGATAGCTGTTGACCTCATGGTCATGGCAGTATAGTGACTGTCATCATTTCAAGTTGGCATTTCTGTCAGCACTATGGTTGTAGTTGTTGAAGTCGCACGTGCACCCGGTGTAAACCGTCGATGAAGTGCGCACAAGACTGCGACCCATATTAGTGTAGACTTAGTAATAGTCCTCTTTAGAGTAGATGTTACATGTCACACGTCACGCGTCACAGTCACACGTCACAATGTTTGTTGTATATAAACAGCGTTCATCGCTTATATAATATAACAGCTCTTGACCAGCTACCGCTATCATCTCAGCTTGTACCCTCCACACAACAGGTGAGTTGGAGTAGCAGTTCCTCTACGTATATAGGTCTTGCTTCAACAGGTTATGAGCCCTGTGAGCGCACTGTGTGCAGCAATGCACCAGACAGCGCTCCAGCTCCCTGAGCGTCACTTTAACTAGCTTGACGCTGTGGAAGACAGTGAGCTCCTAGTTGAGCCCCTGCACAGCCACAAGGCGAAGTTCGTCAATGATTTGTGCCAGGCAGTGAGCTCCTTAGTTGAGCACCTGCACAAGCGAAGTTCGTTGACGACTTGCGCTGGCTGACCCTAGTCATGAGTTAGCTGTTGACAGAAGTGCTTTCACTAGCACTCAGGTGTTTCTTCTTTTCTTGTTTGTCCATTGTCGCATTCACTTGCTGACTCTGTTGACCCAACAGAATTCACCATGTCCAGCGCTCTTGACAAGATGGTCCCTGTGTTCACTGGCTCCAACTGGCAGCAGTGGCACACCTCTATGCAGGCCTACCTTCGGGCACAAGGCCAATGGTTCGTCTATTCGACTACTCAGCCTGCCGATGGTCACGATGACCGAAACAACTGGGACGATAACACCGAGAGAGCGCTCGGTAATATTACCTTGTGCCTCGCCCCCTCCATCCAGGTCGCTATCGCTGACCTTACTACTGTAAAGGAGGTTTGGGATTACCTCAAGAAGAGCTTCGGTGCCCCCAGTATCGGCTCTGCCTACGCTGAGCTGAGTAAACTCCTCTCGACTACCATTCCCGCTGGCTCCCATCCCGCTCCGGCGATCACGAAGATGCTGAGCCACTTCATGTATCTCAAAGACGCTGGCTTCAACTTTCCTGCCCCTGTGCAGACGATGATCATTCTATGTAAGCTCCCTCCTACTATGGAGGTCGTAGCGCAGATCCTCAGCCAGACGTCCCCCGACGAGATTAAGAACCTCAAGCTGGAAGGAATCGTGAAGGCCGCCACGCTCTCTTTTGAGCAGAAAGGCACCACTCGCGGCGGTGGTAAGGGCCCTCAGGCCAATAAGCTTAGCGCTGTGAAGTGCAAGCCGGCTGACCCCAAGTTCGCCCAGCAGCAGCAGCAGCAACCTCACAGGCAGCAGCAGCAGCAAGGCGGGTCCAACGGCGGTGCGAGCGGAAACGCTCCTGCCCAAGGACAGGGAGGCCGCACTCACTGAGGCGGCAAGAAAGCTTGCGCTCGACGTGAAGCTGCCCAGCAGGCCGCTTTCGCCACCTACGTCCACTACGATGGACCTGAGCCAACTGTCGACCCTCACGCCCTGGCACACACCCCCGGTGCTACCAACTTCGGCCCCCCTGCTTTCGATAATACTATTAAGGCCTTTGACTTGGCGCACTGCTTGGGGGTAGAGCCCTCCTGCCAGACCATCCGCACCCTCGACCAAGTTGTGTCGATAGCTAGTGCGAACCTGGACCAGTCCGAGCCCGGTCCCTCCTCGTTGAAGCGCCCTCGTCTTGAGGAGCGCATCACGATGTATGAGGAGGATGCCATCTCCCTTGGGGATGATGAACCCATTGCCCACGAACCGTTCGCTGACGACGAGTTCGATGAGATCGACGTGATGGTCCTTGACCGTTACAACGCGACATCAATGGCGATGGATGCGGAGGCCAGCCTTTTCAGGCAAGTACCTTCTGCACGCATGCTGATCGACACTGACATGCTCCCTTTACATGTGCGTTATACACCTGCACTGTATATAGCGAGTAGTCACTACAATATGTCATGTCGTATCTCGAGTAAAGCATATATCTGTTCGTGTTCGAATAATGCACGCTGTGCTGGCTGTAAGGGAAAAATGGCCGACGATAGTGAACTCTCTGGTGCTTTCTGGCTACTAGACTCAGGCGCATCCCGCCATTTCACTGGTGACATAGGCGATTTCGCCTCCTACAACGCGCTAAAGCGAGCGCACTACGCCAAAACAGCTAATGGTGTAGCACTGATTGCTGGCATTGGCACGGTTTTACTCCGGTGCCTAGACCACAACTCTGGGGATGAGAAAGTTATTACACTCACCCAAGTGCTCCATATGCCAGGCGCTACTGCATGCCTTATTTCTATGGGCGAAATGCTCCAGCGTAATTACAGAGTCACTGGCGATAAGAGAGGCATTAGCCTCACTCACAAAGCTGAACGCCTATGGTTTGGGCCAGACCCAGAGGATGACCGCAATGTCATTTTTGGGATTAGATCTATCCCGATAATTAGATCTAACTATATCGCCTCCGTGAGCAAAGTCGATTACGACATTATGCACCGGAGATTCGGGCACCCCTTGAAGGAAGTCCTCCGACGCGTGCAAAAGCATACGCAGCGCTTCCCGGAGATCCACTTTCCTACTGAGGACTGTGTTTGCCCTGGATGTGCTCTTGGCAAAATGCCCAATTGAGCTTTCCCAGAGAATGAAAGACGTGCTTCCACGCCCTTTGAGCTGGTGCACTCTGATCTGAAATCCTTCCCGGTTACATCGTACCGGAAGTTTAAATATGTTATTACCTTCTACGACGACTTTACTTCTCATGCCTGGACTATGCCTCTTTGCTCCAAAGCTGCAGTGATTACAGCCGCCAAAGATTTCCTAGAAATGGTGTGCGTCCAACATAATGCGCACGTCGTTGGATGGATGTCCGATGCCGGCGGAGAATATAAATCTGATCTCTTTGATCGAGCACTCCTTGAGAAAGGAATAAAAATTTATCAAAGTGCTCCTAGAACCCCCATGCAGAATGGCCGCGCCGAGCGACTAGGGCGCACTCTCATGGATAAAGCCGAGTCTATGCGGCATCAAGCCTGCATTCCTGACTCTTGGTGGGAGTTTGCGTTCACTCACGCAACCCACATCTACAACCGTACTCCGGTAGCTCGCCTGCGATGGCGCACCCCCCACGAAATGCTTAAGGGGGAGATGCCTAACATCGACCACCTCTGTGTGTTTGGCTGTGGAGCATTTGTATATCTCCCAGCAACGGCTAGAGCGAATAAGATGGCTCCCAAATTGGAGCTTATGACTTATGTCGGTGTTGCCCCTGGCAATGAGCGCAACTTCTTGTTTATGCGCTCCACCAATGCAGTGTTCACCGCTGCTCATGCCGTCTTTGACGAGCGTCATTTCCCTCACTGCCCCAAAAACCGGCACGAACCTCTCGAGAACCCCTTTGGAAGGGTAAATCCAAAACCTACCACCGATCGACCAGGGAATCCCCCTGATGATATCGACAGTGATGATGATGTGGAACACGACCATGGCTACCCACATCCCCAAGTGCAGGATGATGATCCAAAGCGCGAGGAACCTGAGGCTCCTGAGGAAGAGCCTATCCAAATAAATCCTCCCCATACGCCATCTCCAGTGCCTCCACCGGCACTGAGAACACCTTCACCGGCGAGAAATCTGCCACCTCCGGCACTGCAGTGCCCTAGCCGAGCTGAACGCCGCCATAATGCGCCGCGACCCCCTGCAGTGAATATCCCTGCCCGCCCCCAACGTGAACGTAGAGCGCCATTGCGCCCCGGTAACGTATATGGTGAGCGGCGACATCCTGTTGAGCAACTCCGGGATATCGAAAGTGCCTCGTGATGGCGAGAAACAGTGGGTGAGGCCCCTAGGCCCCCACAACCGGACACACCAGACCATGTTCCTGGTGGTTTCCCCGACACCTCTGTAACGCCCAGTGAGGAAGATGTGCAAAAGATGTGTGAGGAAGGGGGAGCAAACCTAGTCCGTTTCCTGATGGGCAAGGCCCTCACAACCCGCGAGCCTCAATATGAGAGCGTCCGCAACTGGTCCTATAAGGACATCGCTCGCTTACCCCAAGCTGAGCAGAAACTCTGGCAACTTGCTTGCCAAGAAGAGCTCGACGTGCTGCGAAAGCGCAAGGTCTTTGAGCTAGTTGACCGTCCCCGAGACCGGAAGGTCATTAAGAATCGATGGGTCTTCGACGTGAAGTCGGATGGCCGCAAGAAAGCCCGCTTAGTTGCGAAAGGCTTCTCCCAGGTCGAGGGATTAGATTTCGACCAGGTCTTCTCACCAGTCATGCGCTTTGAAACAGTGTGCCTCATGCTTGCGCTTGCCGCACTTGAAAACTGGTATATTACTGGACTCGACGTTCAGAGCGCCTACTTGTATGGCAAGCTTAACGAAGAGATCTACATGGAACAACCCGAAGGGTTTGCTGTTCCCAGGCAAGAGCGCAAAGTGCTCCGCCTTTGGCGTGCCCTCTATGGCCTCAAACAGGCCGGCCTAGCTTGGTGGCGCACACTCGATGAGTCTCTCAAAGAGCTTGGGTTTGAGCGCCTTAAATCTGAAGCAGGCATCTTCTTCTATAAGAAGAAAGGCACCAACATCGTCATTGGTATCATATACGTTGACGATGCTCTATTCTGCGGCCCTAACAAGGCTGTTGTTGATGCCATCAAAGCGCAATTCATGCGCAAATGGGAGTGCAGAGACCTTGGAGAACCTAATGAGTTCCTCCGAATGCGAATCACTCACAAAGGTTGCGCTATCCACTTGGATCAATGCGCGTACCTTCAAAAGGTCGTCAAACGCTGCAGCATGCTCAATGCAAAGTCCGCAAGCACCCCACTGCCGGCTGGCTACTATGCTGCCAAGAATACAGAGCCTGTTGATGCGGATCTCCGCTCCCGTTTCCAGACGGTAATAGGGTCCCTCCTGTATCTTATGTTGGGCACTAGGCCCGACATCGCTTTTGCAGTCACCCATCTCTCGTGCCATGCTGCGAATCCATCTCAGGACCACCTGAACAAAGCACTTTATATCTGTCGCTATCTTATTGGGACGTCTACATACTCCCTAGTATATAATGGTGGATCCGGTGCTGGACTGATTGCATGCACAGACTCAGATTGGGGATCAGACCCTACCTCTCGCCTCTCGCAGACAGGTTTCTACCTGAAGCTTGCAGATGGCTTGATCAGCTGGACTTCTCATGCGCAGAAGACTATTGCGTACTCGTCCACTGAGGCTGAATACATGGCTTTGAGTGATTGCGCTCGCCAAGTTACCTGGATATGAAGCTTGCTCGGTGAGCTCAGCTATAAGCTGAAAGCTATCCCGATTTGCGGTGATAATCAGGGGTCCATATTCATGGCATCCAACCCTGTAACGGAGCCTCGCTCCAAGCACATCGACATCCGCTACCACGGAATCCGCGAGTCAGTCGCGAAAGGTAACATGGAACTATTCTTCATTGATGGTGCTGAGAATCCCGCCGATCTGCTCACCAAGAACTTACCACGCGAGAAATTCGCGAAGTTCAGAGCTCAACTAGGCTTACAGTTTCCCTCTGGCAGCATCTAGCGCCTTATTCGCTGAAGTGCTCTATGTGCAGCACAGCGAGGGGGAGTGTTGAAGTCGCACGTGCACCCAGTGTAAACCGTCGACGAAGTGTGCACAAGACTGCGACCCATATTAGTGTAGACTTAGTAATAGTCCTCTTTAGAGTAGATGTTACATGTCACACGTCACGCGTCACAGTCACGCGTCACAATGTTTGTTGTATATAAACAGCGTTCATCGCTTATATAATATAACAGCTCTTGACCAGCTACCGCTATCATCTCAGCTTGTACCCTCCACACAATAGGTGAGTTGGAGTAGCAGTTCCTCTACGTATATAGGTCTTGCTTCAACAGTAGTTGGTGTTCAATGGTGTTGACATCCTTGTCAGCACAGTAACAGTGGTGATTGTCTAGTAGTCATCATAATGGATCTGGTCATGCTGATTGATGTCATTTGAGTTTTGTTTGTGGTTGCTGTTATTGTAGATATGGCCTGGGTTGTGAGGTGGCTATGGTGATCATCATTAGCATGGCAGTCATGGTTGTGGACATACATATAATACTGGTGGTGGGGACTGTTGTAATCATTGCTGTGCATGGTGGTGGTGGTGGTGTTGTCATGGTAGATTGTAGTGGTAGTGGTGGTAGTGGGTAAACCCGTGGGAAATACCCACCAACCCACACACATACCCATACCCACATAGGTGGGTACAGACCCATGGTGGGTATGGGTGTGGGTTGGCCTCTGGGTACCCATGGGTATACCCATGCAGTTCCCTACCACTGTCTCAGGCACCTGGTATGGTGCATGCCAACCCCACCAACCCATCCCACACTGGCTCACAGGGTCGTAGAGGGAAGAAGAAGGCGACTACGAAAGGAACCCAGAACCCTCCAAATCTCAAGAAATCCACCACTCAGGTCAGCAATGCAGGCCAACCAAAGCAAGATACTTCGTCGACAGTCGATTCAGTTTATTGGGAGCACTACCCCCACTTAACAGAGAGGTTGCTCTCATGGCTCATATCTCACCCCTCTGACCGTGTTATTCTATTCTACGATCGGCGTGCTACACAAGAAGGCACCCCCCTTCAAGAGAAACCCTCTGGACGCCACAAGAAGGATGTCCATGCTGTGCTTGCCAGAGAAATATTCAGCGGGGATCCGGTCTATGGCCGCACATATGCTTCGCAACCCGACAAATTTGCGATGGCTGTACAGAGCCGCCTGTTAACGTATGTTCTCTCACTATAGCTATTCTAATGCTTATCAGTCACTTACAGTTTGAAAGGAAAATACCGTGCCCAACTTGTGAAATTAAAATCAACCGGTGGTGGGGTGGACCCCGCTAATCCAAAGTATAAGAATCTAATGGGTATGTTTCATCTGTCTCCCCCCCCCTTTTTTTAAAAAAGAGTTCTTACCGTTATCTTTAGAGGAAGTCTGTGCGGCTTTCCCCCACTTCGAGGAATGCCACGCTATGTGGCATGGAAATCCATCTTACAACGCTCAATCATTCAACCCAAAGCAAAACAACCGTGTGGGAGACTTAGCTACGATTTTTCATGGAGGTGCGGCTGCAACATCTGGCCAACAGTCCTCGCATGTCCGGGACGAACCTGCTGATGAGGCAACTTGTGATGGAAATGACGTTGTGCTAGGTGGTGAGGGTGAGCCCCTGGGTGACTGGGATATTCCTCCTGAAATGGGGGGCCCTAGCCATGACGCCGATGCGAACATGATGGATGTAGATGGTCCGGAGGAGGAGGAGGAGGAGGAGGAGGAGGCTGAGGTTGAGGGGGGCAAGCCACTGGAAGATGGATCAAACATGCCGATGCCCCATGGTCAAGAGGATGTGCAGGCTATGCCAGAGGTACGTCCATCGTTCATCTTGATTTTTGCTGCACTTAACATTTCTTATAGTCACCCCAGGCGATCTTCAATCCTGAACCCTCTCCGTTTGGCTTTAACCCCCGCCTGCATCAACCCCTACCATGAAAGCTCAAACCCTGTCTGCAGAGTTACGAGGTCAATTCCGAGCATCCCCTTATCCTTCCTCCCGGCCCCCTTCATCTATTTCAAGCATCTCAACAGGCTCAGGATTCTCCGCTCCCAGTGCCATAACTGGTGGACACAAACGTTCATCTGCATCGCAATCAACCTCAATGAAGGGCAAGAACTCTCTTGAGCAAATGAAATTGGACCTCAGGGGCCGTCTTGATGAGTTCAGTCAAGGTGCTCAGGAGCAAAAGTTGACGTCAGCCGTGCTCAAAACTGAACGGTATCAGATCAAGATGCAGTACCATATGTGGGAGAAGGAGATTGTGCATCTTCAAACCCAAACTGTGAATGAATGCGCTGAGGCTGAAAATATCCACCGTCGTACCATGGAGAGCAAGCAGATCGACTTGGAGATCCACAAGGCAGATATTGAGGTGCTTAATAAGGAGAGAGAGCTCCTCAACCTCAAGCTCCTCCTGGCTCAGGCCCAGCTCACGACATCCCAACCTGGTGAGGGCCCTTCATCCTGAATAAATGCTGGTTGTATCTTTTGATCTCCCATTGAATGCACATTTCTCTTGATGCACTTGTTTCATCACAGCACACCATGACTTGTTTGTTTGTTTTCATCCCGCTCCATGTTGTGATTTTACACCTTAGGCAGCACTTTTCAGCATCAATAAGGGTCATTTAGATATATATTTTGTGACATAAATATTGTGCCTAAAAGATATACCATCCACGCCGGCTTTTCCCGACCTGCACTAAGAATAGATGGGCGAATCATTTTGCGAACTCTTACCATTTGTAGTGTGCTTAGTTCCACTCTTTACCCTCGCCCACCTTCTCCTCACTTTGCTGCAACCGTCTTGAAAGCTCTCCCGACCCTCCCACGTCCGTCTCAAGACCATCAACGATGCTACTGGGGAGCACCCTGATGTATCTCACGCCTTACAGTTTATTTTTTACTTTTCATTTTCTCTGCATCTGACCTCTGCATAGGTGAGTGTTTGTTTCGTTTACTATCGCAGGTCCCCTGTGTACACTATCACAAGCATCCATACGGCGCGGGTCGGCACCCACCAACCTCCATGTTATACACTGTTGCAAGCATGGCTTGACAACGCCAACCAGGGAACGACGATGACGCAATGACGGCACAAACGATGATGACGGTAGCGGACGGCAACGACAATGCGAGAGGATGCGCGTGGCAGTGGCGATGATGGGACAGGAGATGGGTGGACGATGACGAGAGAATGAAAAACGATGATGATGACGGTGACTAGATGGTGCGCCGTGTTGCCAATTCCATGGTGATGGCAACAGGAACGATGGCGGAGGCAATGGATAGGCACGACAGCAGTGATGACGATGGTGGCGGCAGCGACACAACGACAACACGGAAGCCCACAGCAGTGACGACATCATCTAGAAGGGGATGGACCCGCGTGCCAGCCGGTGCGATGCAATGACGACAAGAGGGGAGGGACGTGCGTGCCAGCTGACGCGACGAGGATGCCAATGATGATGACGATGAGATGATGCCCATGACCAGTGCCATGGCGGCACAACGTTGACGACGACAATGATGACAACAAGGGGGGACGGACGCATGCCAACCGGTGCGACGACGGGGATAGATGTGCGTGGGTGTGATGGCGGCAGCGGTGCGACAGCGATATGGCGATGATCGACGACAACGATGGCGCGATAGCAAGACAACGAGGGAACGGCGCACGGTGACAAACCCTGACAATGATCTGCGGAGATGACATCCAGACCCGCATACTATAGTATTTTATGTACATGCTTTTACTAGTAATTGAGGTGTACAGGGTCATCCAGCTACATGAAATAAATGTGTGTCTGGGAACGGAGTATTTACATAGGTCTGCAGCCCATGTGGATTACAGTAAAGTGCGAGACTAGTACAAGGTATGTACAAGATGCGAGCTGAAACCTGTGTGAGGTGAGTACATTTAACATTACACACTATATATTACAGTAACAGTCATTGGGGTATTATTTAACAGGGGGGTGAGCAAGGGAATATTTACAACTCCTACTGTAGGTGAAAACACAATTCGTGGTGCTCCAGCTATGTTTTAGTTTCAGTAGTATGTTTATCCGGTTTGTGATTGGCTGTGGCCGGGCTGCCCAATTTGGTAAGTCGCGTTGCGCTCTGCCAGGTGACCGTTCTCTTTGTTGATCGCAACTCGCAACTGTCCCTCCAATATGACTGACGCGTCTCCAGTGCTCCCGCGGCTTGCAAAACTCGTCAACAAGGTTTTTCAATGTTCTGATTCTGTTCCATGCACTTCGCATTGACTGAGCGCATTGCCTTTACCCAGGTAAGTGATCTCCATCTTTGGCATTCTGTAGCCAGATACGCGCTGTTGGTCCAGGAGAAGATGGTGCAAAGGCTACACCAGCGCTTCTACCATCAGACAACAATGACACCACCACCCTTACCAACAGCCAATGGATGACGACAACCACCACCACCACAATGTCAACACCAGCCACCGCCAGCCAATGGACCACAACAACAATGATGGCCACGACCACGATTGTGCGGCAAGCAGCAGCACATCGACATTGTACATACTGATGACTACAACCGGTGAAGCCAGTGGGACAATGACGATGACGATGCGGCAGCCAGACCCTCTGCAGGAACAAACAATGTTCAACTTTGTTGACCGGTGGAGCTAGCGGGATGGCAATAGACGATGACAAACTAGTTAGATTGTATAGATAAAATACAAGAATATATACAGATTTTATCCCACTAAAAAGGTTTGAGGCACCTCCTAGGAGGGATGTGAAACCCTCAATGAGCCCTCCTATGATGCTGCCAATCTCACCCAATGGACCCGAGGGACCAGAATGAGGGATGTAATACCCTCAGTGCACCTTCCCCACAATGTTGATCGGGCCCAATAAACTGCCATCAGGGGCGCTCAACCATTTTTGGAATTGGCAGGAACCTCCCCCTGAAGACAGCATCTATTAGGTACATTGTTATGTACACAAAAATAATGTCTAAAGGCCATGGGAACACCAAAAAACTGCTGCCAAGGGTGTGATTTTACCATTTCTGTACTTCTAACAGATAGCCAAATGTTATTGCTGCATTTGGTTGTTAGAATCGGATAGCACGCTGGTCAAATAGTTTCTCCATCAAGTAGCTCCGAAACCGCTGACTGTCATATCCATACTTTTCCCAGTCGCAACTCCGGTCTAACCTTGACCTTACTGCTGTTGCAGCGAGGCAAACAACAGTCTTTGGGACCTCCCGGGAAAACATTTCCAGAAAAAGAGTGCAGAGCACAGAGGATCTGGTGTAGAAAAATTCCACAATTAGACCAGCAAGAGCTGGAGATGCAATATTCCTCATTGTTCCCTGTAAAATAAATCTTAGTTAGTGCATGTGATGTGAAACATAGGAAGACAGATGTCTGCGTTGACACTGTCTCTAACAAACATTGCACCACAGATGAGCACTTGCACAGTTGCCAAATTTCTTCACCCGATCGATGGCTGCCCAAAGGATAGTGCCGAATGACATATTCACAAGCCTTGGCTTTGAGGGTTGATCACCATGTCCCCAGCACCTCCCAGAGCTGTCAAATATGAGTGTGGGTGATAAGAAAGTGAAAAAACAAACCAGAGTGCTGGGTTCTTGGCAATACTGTGGCCAGTATCCTGTCTGTTGTCAGGAAGTGCAGTTTGTTGAAGCAGCACAACGCTCACTGGGCGGAATGACAATGCCCTTTTCCTCCTGTTCAGCAATCACTTTGGTGATATAAACAGTGCTCTTCTCGTCTATGAACCACGCTCGGCTGGGGAAGGGATCTGTAGCGCCACCACAATGTGCAAGCTGCTTGGCTCGCTCAATAACTTTACAGAATTTGTAAGGATATGAGCGGAATTTCATTGCAGGACCACTTAGTTCACCAGGTGGGATCGGCCCTTGTTCCACAACATCTTGGGCAGTGTGTTCTATGTTGGAAGATGAAACATTCAGCACATCATGTGGAACTGAAGAACAGTCAGGATAGTGTTGTTGTTGAATGTCACATAGTTGTTGAGGATCTGGAGCACGAGGGAAACAATTTCAGTGGTGGTGCTCCTCGACCACATCAGTTGGGTGCACGCATCCTCTGCAAGTAGTATAGGATCTGACCAAATAAAGTGAGCAATGTTCTATGTAAACAGTACTGCTTACCAATTGGGGGGGAAGGGACACTATGGTCAGGAAAACAATAAGAGTTGCATGGCTGTTGTGAATGATGTTCTACAGGATGAGGTGGGGTAGGTGTGAGTAACTTGATCATGGCCAATGATTTTAAATCAAGCTCACTGCCACTCTGTCATCTTCATCAGGAGATACTTCATCAATGTCAGGATCCTGCTCAGTCAAATATCAGATAGCAGAGGGGAAAAGGGGAGAGCCATAGTGAATACTTACAATACCATCACCAAACCGTGGGCATTGGGTACTTTCAAAAGGAAAGTCATTGTCATTGATTGTTGCATGTCCACAGTAGTACTCATCCAGTAGCTGGCTTTCCTGCTCGTCTGAATTATATCTGACCAAAGGCAGTGCAGGGGAAATGAGACGCTCCTGGGGGACATGCATCATCATCGGGGGTAGACCCAATGAATACTGTGACCTAGGGAGTGAGCCATCAGCTGTTAACGATTTATTTCCCAAACCAGAGACTTTGCCAGCAGATGTGCTGCGAGAGACTGGAACAGACCCACTCTGAGAACTTGGTGGAGTAGGTCCCCCACGAGAACTTGGGACAACAGATCCCCTGTGAGAACTTGGGACAGCAGATCCCACACAAGAACTTGGGGCAGCAGATCCTCCATGAGACGTTGGGGGCATGGTTCCTCCATGGGATGCAGTGATAACAGATCCTCCATGAGATGTAAAAGCAACAGAAGATGTGACAGACATGTGTGACAGCAATGTTGTGCAGCTGTCCAAACAAACCATGTTGGTATCATTTTGTTCCAAGTTGAGACAAAAGCCATACCAAGAACCTTGAATAGCCACTTGATATGTAGGTGGAGGTTCTCCGTCAAGAGTTGCAGGTTCCTGTAAGCTCTGACTAGGCTGACATTATTGTCAGTGCATAGACTTTTGAGGATGCAACGAATTGCACACCAAGTCAGCACCTGATTGACCACTAACCTGTCACACACAAGCAGAAGACGCCTTGACGTGGGGCTTTGGCTTCGTTGGGGCCATGGGATTCAATTGTTTGTTGCCAGTGGCAATTTTGAGCCAGATAGTATGAGATGCTTTGGCATTAACGGGCCGCTCTGTCTGGATGCATTCAATATTTTGGAGCTGAGAGACTTGACTGCCACTTCCTTTAGTCACCCTGGAGGAGCGGTGTACGTCTGAGTGTCAGTGCCATCTGTCAAGCAAGGAACTCAACATGAACACCAGAAATAAGAAAAATGCCTTTATGCACCGAGATCAGCATTTGTCTTCCTTGGTTTTTTGCAGGCATCAAAACCTTCCAACAATGTATCTTCAGCCTGAGTAAACTGTTTCCTTGGGTTGGATGCAGCCATCTCGAAGGATTGCAAGTGAAAAGAACAATTAAAACAGCCCAAGAACTCACATCACTGGCCACTTGCTTTAATATTGCATGTACACGCCAAACCTGCATGTTCCATCAATTGAACACTTATTCAGAAAAATCAATCTGAGTCTGTATGACATGTTGGCTGAGGTGAAGACATAGTCGTCTATAAGACAACTGAGGTAACAATCGTGAAAATAGATAACAATCACCATTCATTGTTCCTGGCTTTTGTTTGAGTGTCAAGACTCTATGGCTATTGGGGCATATTGGGGCATATCTTCAGGCCAAGTTGCTTCCTAGACTCATCTGCACAAAGGAACTGAAACAGAAGGGACAGAGGGCTCAAGAGCTAGCACTCACCCTTGGCCACTCGCCTGCTGCATGTTGACACCACATGTTCTATAGTTGTGTGACAAGACAAATCTGGGGTGTGCACGTTTCATTCAGCTGGGGTGAAGATTGTATGGTGATGAACCTTAGTGCAACAGAGGGACTTTGATTGACTTGAGACTTCAATGTATGGCCTTCTGCATGTGATCATCTTTGTCATTAGTCTCAATGACTCTCAGTACTTGCATTCACTTCATCTGTCATATCTCCTCCTCCTTTTATCCATCTTCACAGTCTATTTCTTTCCATCTCGTCTTCACATCAGTGCATTTATTACTCGCCTATGAGTGATATCATCAATCATCGGTCATTGTGACATAGGTGACAATCTTGCGTACATTCATAGTTGTGCTATCTTCCTCCTTCCATCCCCTTATTGTGGTCCATTTCTTTCCGTCTCAACTTTGCATCGGTGCGTTGTAGGGGGGGGTTGGGTGTTGCTGCTGCCTCAGGTGAGGCACGCTCGACCCAGGGGCTTCTGGAGGTCTGGCAGAGCTCCCAGGGACTGGGGAGACTAGAGGAACTAAGGAGAGTAGTGGTGGTTCAGTCACTCCAAGACTGAGCTCAAGAATGTACACTGAAGAGAAGGAGATTTGCTTAGTAAGCTAAGTACAAGCCTACATAGCTAAGGTAAGAGTCCAGTATCAGTACTACCAATCTACACACCTAGAGACAGGACTGTCTCTACAGCGTTCAATAGTCGTCTGTGAGTGATATCATCAGTCATTGTGATGTAGGGTGCTGACAATCTTGCGTGTATTTATTGTTGTGCTACCCTCCTCCTTCCATCCATTGTCATGGCATCTGTGTGCAACTTCACTGGGATTCTCGGTCTTGATGGTGTTCAATTCATGCCTGCAGACAGGAAGCACTACCATTGTAGGGTCTGTGCTCAACACTCAACTTTGAATTACAGCTCCTCACCGTTGCTTCATTGAAGTTTATTTGCTCCATGGCAGCCAAGCTCATTACATGCATCCTAAGTGTTGCCTTTGACTTAAATCCTGCCGGAACTGATTAGATCTCACATATGTGGCCACCACCTTCGATGGTTGTCAATTGTCAATGCCTGACATTAGCCAAAAACTGCTCCCAGCCTTTGCATTCACTTTCATGATCTTTACTACCAGTAACAAATAAAACACTGTGAATGTAGTCATTTCCTCTCTACTATTATGGCTCTGCATGTCCATAGGAAAACACCTTTGTAGGAAATAAGAAACAGTGCTAAGTAACAACAAATGTGTATGTAAACAATGAGGTTCAAGAACGACAAGGCTGATGAACAGCCCGAGATGACTCTGCTTCAGCTTCAAGATCATATCCCTCTGTTGCCCAAGACGGTACTTTATCCTTGGGATCATGCTCCAGTAGTCCATACCCATGCACGTCCTTGGCGGCATTCCAATTTGGTACCTCTTCGACTGTGCCAAAGTCTTCCACCAGGACATTTCTGACACACATAATGAACCTACATTGTACCATACTTTATGGCCAGCGGTGGTTGACAATTGGCTGTATCTTATGGGCAAGTGGGGGTAAGGCTGGACTACAGGGTGTTGCCATGATATATGGTCCGGCCTATGTGTGGAATTGTCACCATAATACATCGTCCAGCCTGGGGGTGGGTTGTCACCATAATATAGGGTCAGGCCAGGATGCAGGTATCACCATAGTGTATGGTCTGGCCAGGGTGTGTAGTTTAAACATAATATACAGTCTGGCCTGGTGTCAAGTCCGGGTCTACTCCGGTAGGGGGTCCGGTCAAGTCCGGACGAAAGCGGACGAAGGAAGAGAGCAGAGGGCTGGACAAGGGATTAGTCCGGCCGGAGTTGGTGACCGCTTGGATTCAACGACTAAGGACAACGAGCGTTGATCCCTTGCGTAGGTTCCGGTCAAGAAGAGGAGACGGAGATAGAGATGGAGACGGACAGAACCAGGAGTAGATGACTATGGTTGATTTCAGACTGAGGTATACAGGACGGAGTACAGGGTACTTATACTATGGAGAACTAGGGACGAGTATTTATGGTGTAGAGACTGTCCTGTCTCTAGGTGTGTAGAGTTGCTGATAGTAGTACTGACACTGGACTCTTACCTTAGCTTATGTAGGCTTGTATTAGCTTACTAAGCAATCTCCCTCTTTCCTCTGTATATGTTTGAGCTCAGTCCTGGAGTGACTGAACACCTTTACTCTCCCTACTTCTCCTAGTCTCCCCAGTCCTTGGGAGCCTTGCCTGACCTCCAGAAGCTCCTGGGTCGAATGCACCTCATCTGAGGGAGCAGCCACCCAAACACTTTGTTGTCTTTTCAACGGTGACAAGTAAACATCCTAAAAAGTGGACAAGGGATAACCGGAGAAAGTACTAAGTCAGGTCCGGGTAAAATAAAGTCAGGCCCGAGTAAAATAAAACAGGTCCGGTGAAAATGATACAAGGTGGTGGATATAACAGGTACACGGAGAACTCACGTCAAGGCAGGGTAGACGTTGAGGTGTAGTAAGGACTGAGTAGGGACTAGGCCAAGGGTCGTACTTAACGGAGGTATATCTGCGCGACCGTTGTAGGGGGGGGTTGGGTGTTGCTGCTGCCTCAGGTGAGGCACGCTTGACCCAGGGGCTTCTGGAGGTCTGGCAGAGCTCCCAGGGACTGGGGAGACTAGAAGAACTAGGGAGAGTAGTGGTGGTTCAGTCACTCCATGACTGAGCTCAAGAATGTACACTGAAGAGAAGGTTATTTGCTTAGTAAGCTAAGTACAAGCCTACATAGCTAAGGTAGTAAGAGTCCAGTATCAGTACTACCAATTCTACACCTAGAGACAGGACTGTCTCTACACCTCCCAGGCACTTGAAACACTGACTGTCCCCAGTCAGGCACTCACCAACCACACCAAACCACAACCAAAGACCCACTAAACCTTCCAAAACACCAAACAGTCCATCAAAAACGCACAGACTCACATAACCCTGGGGACACGGGCACTCTGCACGTCATCAGAGTGGCCCCCAGACCTAAGGACGGCAAGAGGTTGACTAACAAGGATGGGGAATGGCAGGAGAAGCAGTCCTGAGGCAGGAGGATAGGAGAGAGCACCCAAAAAAGGCAAAAAGCGGAGGGGGAGGAGGACAAGGGCGAAGAATTGGAGATATCTCCGGAACGGCTGGGGCGATTGGGGCGATCAAGGTGGCGTTAGAAAGCCCTCATCGAGGAGTACTTGGCCCTAGAAGCGATAAGGGAACAGCGCAGAAACCGTCGACATACGTGCGGATCATTCTCCCTCCTCTCTGGACTCCAAAATGCGAATATCTCCGGAACGGCAAGGGAAACGCGCGAGGTAAAAACGGCTACGAAATCGACGAGATCGACGGAACTAGAGACTAAAAGGACGAAAGGGCCGGTCGAGAAACAGAGGCACAATGGACAAATCTCAGAAAGAGGGGGTGTGGAGGAGAAGCGCAGCATAGCGATGGAACGGCTGGACGGATGGACGCGGCGTGATAGGATGGTGTTGCCATAGTATAGAGGGGTTAGGACACGAAAGGACGAAGCAGGACGAGCCTTAGATCCCGAGATATCGACCTATCAGTCCCAAACTCCACCCAAATGCGAAAATGCGAATATCTCCGCAACCGCTGGACCAATCGCGATGACCCAGGCACCGTTCGAAAGCCCTCGACGAGTAGATCTTGATTCCAGAAAAGCGAAAGATCCGGCGCAAAAGGGAGAGAGATATGCGCCAAACTCGAGGGGGGCAGGAGGAGAAGATGCTGAAGACTCTGGGAAAATGATAGGAAACTTCAAAGGAGTGACTGTGGTTGGTTAAAGGGGGTCTAGGAAGAGGATAGGGAGTGCCAAGACACAGAAACCCCTCGCGGTGGGCTCCAGTTGTAGGGGGGGGTTGGGTGTTGCTGCTGCCTCAGGTGAGGCACGCTTGACCCAGGGGCTTCTGGAGGTCTGGCAGAGCTCCCAGGGACTGGGGAGACTAGAAGAACTAGGGAGAGTAGTGGTGGTTCAGTCACTCCATGACTGAGCTCAAGAATGTACACTGAAGAGAAGGTTATTTGCTTAGTAAGCTAAGTACAAGCCTACATAGCTAAGGTAGTAAGAGTCCAGTATCAGTACTACCAATTCTACACCTAGAGACAGGACTGTCTCTACACCGTGACCGGAGTAAGTGATGCGCGACCGGAGTTGAGCTGTAGAGCTGCGATGCGACTGGAGTGACCGGATAAGGCCCGAAGTTAGACATGGTCGTAACACCTGGGTGTGGGCATCACCATAGTTTATGGTTGGGCCAGGGTACCAGTGTCACCATAGTTTACAGTCAGGCCAGGGTACCGGTGTCACCATAATATACAATCCGGCCTGGGTGTGGGTGTCACCATAGTGTATGGTCCAGCAAGGGTACCAGTGTCATCATCATATAGGACCTGGCCTGGGTGCAGGTGTCACCATAGTTTACAGTTGTCATATCCATACTTTTCCCAGTCGCAACTCCGGTCTAACCTTGGCCCGCCTGACCTCTCCTTAGGCATAAATGCAACTCTGGATCTAGTCCGGCCATCTCCAGCCCCATAGCTGCACTCCAGCTCAACTCTGGTCACTACGTCCATCTCCACCCTCAGGACTAACCCCTGTCTCCCTACAGACAGATCCGCAGTCTAACTCCTCCGTGTCGGACCTGTACCTACCATTAGTTGCTACTCTGGTTTCAGTCCGGCCACTCCCTTTGTCTGGTCTGCAACGTAGCCCAACTCCGGCTGGTATATCCAACTCCGGCTCAGTTCTGCTCCTGCTCCTGCTCCGCTTCCTCTGTTAGGTCCACCAAAGGCTTAGGACATTTCTATGTCCAACTCCGGACCTTCCTCCGGCTACTCCGCCCTTCCTCCACCTGCACACTCCCTCCGCTCGTACACTCCCTCCGCTCGTACACTCCCTCCGCTCTTGCACTTCCTCCGGTCATGCACTTCCTCCGGTTCCACTTCCTCCGGTTCCACTTCCTCCGGTTCCACTTCCTCCGGTCCTGGACATCGCTCTGGACTTAACATTAGTTAAGTCCACCTCTGACCCTTACCTGTCCTGTTCCGAC
>Ga0307518_10001297_pt1 | contig 18721 bp, 30 predicted proteins | sample 25_EM_MG_FD_203889 | JGI IMG/M metagenome (GOLD analysis project Ga0307518, IMG submission 203889) | Populus trichocarpa ectomycorrhiza microbial communities from riparian zone in the Pacific Northwest, United States - 25_EM | ecosystem: Host-associated > Plants > Roots > Unclassified | place...
ATTACTGAAAGTACTTACTATCTAACCATCTGTTCAGCTGACAGTCTAGTGTGTCTGATTCCAGACACTGTCAGACATGTCAGACATTTCCAGACATGTCAGACACTTCCAGACAGTCAGACAAATTTTCATGTTGCTGATGCATTCCCATTTTGTTTCATTACTAATACCCTACCTATCGGTAATCTGGTTATTGCACTTACTGTACTTACTCCACATGCAGCACGACTGCACTCATCATGTGTCAGTAACCCCACCTTCCCATACATCGCCTCATCCATTCCACTCAGTATAAATACCTAGATACTCAGTCTGTTGTCGTTTCAGTTCGAATATCAAATAAGATACTTGTCATCTGTTCTCCCTTCACACTCTCTGGCTCTGTCTCATTGTCATGCACCAAACATGTTTGGTACTGTGGACATGGAGAAAGTTAGCCGATGAAACTAATGTGAAGAACACACCCAAGATCTGTTGAAAGATTGTCCCAACTTGAGGGATACAGACAGCCCTTGCTTTCCATATCCCGCAAAGTCAAGACTATCCTTATGCGAAGGATGAATACAAGCTCATCGTAGCCATCTATCACACAAGAATGACTATCCTGGAGCAAGAGATGACTGCTGACATCTAGCAGTCATCCCTTGCACGAGAACTGCCAAGAAGCATGTAAAGGGAGTAATCTCCCTTTACTGCTGACCACTAGGTGGTCTATACTAGTGTAGTAGCGCCCATATATATAGTGCTGGCGCTAATTACATAAGCGAACTACCCATTAACTACTCTACTACTGTACCATCACCTACCCTCAATATAACACAGGTCGTGTTCGTTGAGGGTGTAACTATCAGTTATCAGAGCCAGCAAACCCTTACATTTTTTGAACAACCTGGACATGAGTGTCGTAGGTACTAGCGCAACAACATGCAGGATGACCTTGAGGAGCGCCACAAGGTCTGGTGAGCCCGAAAGGGCTCGTGAAAAATTTTCCCATGGCAACCGAGCGCCCAACACCGCTGACGGCGGTACGAGGCAAGTTCGCCTAGAGGAAGTGAACAGAGCACTTGCTCGTGAGGAGACCGGTGGTCTCGACAACATATATGAGATGCCTGAGCCGAGGTCAACGACCTCAAGGAGTGCTACGAGGACAGGAAGTCCTCTGACCAGTCTGCCGGCGAGCACACCAGTCATGGGAGAGTGGGAGACACAACTTCATGAGCTCCATCGTGCTTTCTATTTCGCCACCCCATTCTCTCAAGGACCATACCCTCCCTGTTACAGTGAGGTTCAGGAGTCCATGCGGGAGTTGATGGGAATGTTCGCCAAGGACTGGCGAAACACACCCCGCGAGGAAAGGGACTACAACCACGGGTTGGTCCCAGGAGGAGACCAGGCAGCTATGTTTGACAGCCTCTGGGTAGCCCTCCTAACAGACCCTCGAAATGAGAACACAGCGCGCGGGGATGTATTCTTGAATAGCCCGACACTGAGATTCACTGTAAAGAGCGAAATCGACAACGACGAGGAGCAAGACCGCTTCTCCGTCTTCAACACTCCCACTCGCGGGATGGGTGGGAGACGAGTGACATTGAACACTCAACAGCCAGAAAATGACGGGGCATCAAGAGACGCCCGCTCATGAGACATTCCACCCCACTTGGCTCGGCGCGAAGGTCACGAAGAAGCGAGGGGAGTCCCTCGATACGAGCAAGGCTCGTTCAGCCAAAGGTACCAGAACCTTCCGCCTCCACCACCCCCAGGAAGGGGAGGAGGAGGACCAGGAGGGGGAGGACCAGGAGGAGGAGGAACCGACTCCTCAGACAATGATGACGACGATGATAGAAGACATCGCCACGAGCACAGAGAAGCGCGCTCAGCACAAACTCCAAATCGCCCTGAGCGATTTAACCAACCGAGTTATACAGCCCAGACTTGGGGGCTGACTCCTGGAATGAGTGGCTATACAGGCACTCTGCTTGACTGATACAGGCAACGCGTATATGAAGCCGTCAGTCAGCCTGGCGACCCAGCAGGTCCAGAAGTGAAATCAATGAAAATATCCCAGCCCAAAGCTTATAAGGGCCAGGACAACATCAACATCTTTGACAAATGGGTGAACCAGATTTTACGCTGGTTCAGAATTTACAAGGTGACAGGCCCCATCCGCGACGGAGACAGAGTCATGTATGTGGGTGCCTGTCTGGAGGACCTAGCAGGTCAATGGTTTGATCAGGAGGTCGAGAGTCCAGATCGCACAATCCGCCACTGGACGTTTGAAGATCTTGTCTGCGCACTTTTCATGTGATTTATTCATGAAGCATCCGCTCAGAATGCAGCTGAGAAGTACGACAAGACGAGGTACTCCTCCAAGCGAGGGGCCCTCGCGTTTTACAACGATATGAGACGTCGTGCGGCTAGGATGGTCCAACCGCCGGATGACTACTCCATGAGAAGGAAGTTCATCAATGGCCTCCCGTTATCATTGGCGGAAGGAGTCGTGAAGGCACGCGGAATTTCCGCGGAACACTCAGCCATGGAACAAATCCTGGCTGAGGTTCAGAAGATGGAGAGTGCACTGAAGATGATCAGCAATCACTCTCGAACTCAGGCGGTGAAGAGTTCATTTAGAGGGACCGGCACAGGTGTTCCTGTGAAAGAAAAGTCGAGTCCTGAGAACTCTGGCAACGGGCACAAGTACTTCCACAGGGGAAACGTGCTGTATAAGAAAGCACTGTCAAATGTGAGACAGCAGCGAACAGATGGCCAGCGGCCTGGGACAAGGGACGCCGGCCGAGGCACCTACAATAGAGGAGGTGGAGCCTCAGGGAAAGGGAGAGGGACACTCTCACGGAAGGACGCAGGATGTTTCAACTGCGGCGAAGTGGGGCACTTCGCAGACCACTGCCCCAAACCGAAGAAACAAAATAAGGCCCGATTATTTGCAGTGGACGTACAAGAGCCTGACACCGCTGAAGACACTGGCGAGCAGGATAATACTGCTCATGGCATCATGGACGACCAAGATCCGTCACCAGAGAGTGATGATGAGGGGGACCCAGTAGATGGCCCCCAGTACCCGAGTGATGAAGGAGACATCGTCGACATATATGACGATGACGGAGACAGCGATGGAGAACCCGTCGCGTGTCTCAGGAGGATGTACACCCATGACCCTCGTGACGAGGAGATCGTATATTGCTCGTCTATGACTGCACGAGACGGGATGGACGTCTGCATCGAATGGTATGAGGCTGACAGCGACGATGAGTCGGCCCGTGAGGAGGCACAGACTGCGGCCCCTGTACCTGCACTCGCGAATGTTGAACCCCACGAAAATGGCTACCACAGGGATAACATCAACGACCTACTGGAGGTCCCAGCCCCTGGACAGGGACATGAGCATGTAGATGCTCCAGTAAATGTAGCTGCCAACAGAGGAATTGGCAACTGGGGAGTGATCAACACGATGGAAAACATCGCGATGCCAGCCACCAACACGAACCCTCAATGGGAATGGGACGAACGATTCGGATTCTCCCACCATGGCGAATGCCTCACATGTTGCTTATATCGACGGCACGTCATTGCATCTGAGCTTGAGGAAGATCCGGGCTTGGAGGCAGCACGAGCATTTCCTAGCTGAAGTTCTCAGAGGGCGTATGATGATGGATGGATGGCTCATGAACATACCATCCCAGAGACGGGAGTGGTGTTCGTGGGACTTGCGCGAGAGTGGCTCAAGGCTACCAACGAACCTCTCAATCAACTTGAATCCGTAGCATGGATATTTGAGTGCAGCCTGCTGGGTGACCCACAGGCTGCAATAATCTGACAGAGTACAAACCAAGTGCGCAGTCTAATCAACCGCGCACTCCAGGTGCTGAGTGCCCCGAGAGACAGCACACAGGAACAACCAGAGGACACCACAGAGGACCTGCGCACGGCTCTCGCCAGGACTTCAGCGCAGGTCGACTTCGCTGGACATCCATTGCAGGACATGTGGGCAACACTCCAACGTGTCAGTCGACACACAGAGCAGTCGCAATTCAAGCTCCTTCAAACAGTGGAGGGGCTCTGCACACTTGACCACCGGCTTGGCAGAGCACACATGTCTGCTGGTGGGGAACATACTATGATACGGTGTATATCCAGCCAGATCAAAACATTATTCCTGACGGACCATATGTACTCAGCGAGTACGAGGCGATCAGGCTTCGAAACCCGCCTCCAGATGAGGAACTAGCAAATGGAGTCGCTCCTCGAATGATGGCACTACGGCCAGTAAAGGATGAAGCTACAGACCGCACATTTCGATATGTGATGCGCATGAACGCAGTGACCGGCCCACCTGGCCCTAGGCCAGTGGTACCCTTCCACCTGCGCACCTGCTTCGTAGTGTGAGCAAAGGTCAATGGCTGTGAAGCGTTGACGATGGTCAACACCGGCAGTACAACGAATTTCGTCAGCCCTGCATTTGCGACCGTAGCTAAACTGGCTACGTTCACGCTGGAGTCCCAGCTACCATTGCAACTCGGGTGCGTCGGTAGTCGCTCGACCATCACCCACGGCGTGCATGTACCAGTGCGCTTGGGACATGTCACCCGCAACACATATTTTGATGTCGCCAATATTGACCGGTATGACTGTATAATAGGTCTGCCATTCCTGAGACTTCACCGAGTGTGCCTCGACTTTGGCGAGGATACACTCTGGATCGAGGGTCACTTGATTGCGAATTCAGTGGAGACTGAAATGAGCGTGACGCCCAATGCTCGCAGGAGAATTGGACGTCCACCAGCGGGTCATTGACTCAGGGCAGGGGGAGGGACACATGGGAAGCATTCTTCCCCCACTGAAAAACTAGAGTTGCCCCCACAACTCGCCGCGATGAACGCGAAGAAACTCACAGATGATGATATCCCACGACTGCGCGATAGGATATTAAGCGAATACAAGAATCAATTGGGCAGAGTAGTGGCAAAGCTGCCCCCACTCCGCGAAGTAAATCATTGGATACCCCTGGTTGACAAGGGGAAGCAGTACGCCTACCACCTGCCACGCTGCCCGGACTCTCTGAAGTCACAGCTGGCAGAGAAGATCCAACTCTACACGAATGCAAAGTGGTGGATCATGGCTAGCGTGCCACAGGCAGCACCGATGCTATGCATCCCGAAGAAGACAGGAAAATTAAGGACCATGATTGATTGCAGGAAGCGCAACGACAACACGGTCAAGGACGTGACCCCATTCCCTGACCAAGATCAGATCAGGATGGACGTTGCGAGAGCGAGATATCGCTCAAAGATAGATTTATCCAATGCGTATGAACAGGTATGCGTGGAGCCAGAGGACGTTAGGAAAACAGCCTTTTCGACCATCTTCAGTACATTCCTGAGTCAGGTCATGCAGCAAGGAGACTGCAATGCCCCCGCCACATTCCAGCAACTCATGACAGTGGTACTGCGAGAGTACATTGGATGGTTCGTCCATGTATATCTCAATGATATATTCGTGTTTAGCAACACGCTTGAAGAGCACAAGAGGCATTTGCGACTTGTGCTCGATGCCTTAACGAAGGTGGAATTCTATCTCGAGCGTGAAAAATGCGACTTGTATGCAGAAAAGCTCGATTGCCTTGGGCACATGATCGATGAGCATGGTGTCCACGCAGACATAGATAAGATGGTGAGGATATGCGAGTGGAGGAAGCCTCACAACTTGAACGAGGTACAATGATTTGTTGGACTCGTCGAGTACCTGGCACAGTTCATGCCAGACATGTCAGCATACACCACACCGCTCACGGGCATCCAGAGGAATGGTCACCCTTTCCTCTGGCGAGAAATCCATGATCGATGTTTCCAAGTGATCAAGGACCTTGCATGCAAATATCCGATACTGAGGCTGATAAACCCTGCCTCGGACGAGCCAATTTGGCTCATATGCGATGCATCCTTGTACGGAGTGGGCGCACTCTACAGACAGGGAGAAGACTGGAAGACATGCCGCCCGGCTGGGTTCATGTCAAAGAAACTAACAGACACCCAACATAACTATCGGATGTTCGAGCGAGAAACGCTTGCAATACTCGAAGCGCTTCTCAAATGGGAGGATAAACTCCTCAGATTCCCATTCAAAATCGTTACCGACCACAAGGCACTGAAGTACCTCTCCACTCAACAAAAACTGTTGAGCCGACAGATCTGATGGACAGATTACCTGTCCCGATTCAACGCAGAAATCCTCTATGTGAAAGGAGTCGAAAACAAAGTTGCCGACTGCCTATCCCATTACTACAAGATGGAAGGAGGCGAGGGAGTCCAGAACGAATGCGTCGATTGGGCAAACGCAGACGTGAGGCTCGACCCAGAGGGGGATGACCTCCCCCAAGATCAACTAAGGGAACTACAACTTGCCTCGATGAGAGCAAGTCAAGATGACGTGAGGTGCAGCAATAGACTGCACGGGAAGCAAGAGGACCACTGTATCGAAGCAGCAGAATTGCGTGAACACGCAGAACCGAGTAGGGAGAGAACAGCTCCCGCATGCACGAGTGAAGATCTCACTCTACTCGAATCCGTGGGGCAATCGCCTGCCACCCGCACTCACTTCCACCAGCAAGACAGCTTCATGGAAGCTGTAAGAACCGGATATAAGGACGACCCGGTACTTGCGAAAGTGGCTGAGAAGCCAAAGCATCACCCCACGTTCAGCATGGACAGTGGACTGATCCACGCTGTGAACAGTGGAGGAGAAAGAGTCCTCTGCATTCCACAAATGCGATGGAAGGGGGACTCGATGACTGCATGTATCATTGATCACGCGCACAAGGTGCTGGGACACTTAGGTGCGCTGCGAACGGCGGATTATATCTGCAGGTGGTACTGGTGGCCAGGACTCGGCAAGGAAGTAGATCAATTCTGTCGATCGTGCCCTGTTTGCCAGACGACGAAGATGAGCAACGAGAAACCAACGGGGCTGCTACATTCTCTGCCGATTCCCCGAAGACCCTGGAATTCCATCGCGATGGATTTTGTGGGACCGTTCCCTGAACAAGGCGAGCATGACTACTTGTGGGTTGTGCTCTGTTGCATGACTTCACTGGTACACTTGGTGCCAGTGACTACGACTATCCGAGCCTTGCAATTAGCATGGCTCTTTGTGAAAGAGATGGTCCATTTGCATGGACTACCTGAGACAATCGTCTCTGACCGAGACACCAAGTTCACGTCACAATTTTGGAGAGAAATGTGTAAGGATTCCACGCTGTCTATTCGTATATCTATACTACGTGATTCTCTAACCTATTTAATACCTTTATTAGACTTTAATCGTTCGTTTCCGAGGCGTCACCGCCGATCGAGAGGCCGGGTCGTTGGTGAGGCGCCAAGAGGCCCTCGGGGGGAGTTATGGCCGACGTCGGGTAACTGACGTCTGTCGTCCTGCGACTGGCAAGACCCTTAGAAGGGCAGGCGGACGTATGTCATCTACGACGACCTAAGAGCAGCCAGGTTAGAACCCGCGACCCGCGCCGCAAGGTAGGCCTCTCGATTTCGTGATCGGCATGACCCTTTTGTTTTATTTCGTTTGTCATGCCCGACCTCTTACTAAACGTTCCGTGTGCTACGCACCTGGCGATCTCAGTTGATCGTCGGGCCCGCGATAGACAGTACGGACACGTGGTACATAAAAGCCAGGTAGTTCGTACCACAATATAGATTCCCCTTCGTGTTTTCGTGCGCGTCCGTCAGTCGTCCGTCCGTCCGCCTCAAATCAGTCATTTCCTTCTATAAGTAATCACACTCGTTTTATCTCTCTACGTCCCTACTACTCTTGAACCCTCGAACTCGCCTCCCCCTTACAAATGCATCGACTTCTCAGAGTAAAACTCCTGATGTCAACAGCATTTCACCCCCAAACGGACAGAGTGTCTGAATGCTTGATCAGGACAATCACGCAGATCCTGCGCAGCATGATCTCGCCAGATCAGAAGGACTGGATTGAGAAGGTACCCATGGTTGAGTTCGCGATCAACTCGAGCGTGAGTGGATCAACAGGGTTCGCACCCTTCGAGCTCATGTATGGGTATATGCCTCGAATGGCACAACTCGAGCACGGAAGTGCTCCAAAGATGGCGCCTGGCATCCAAGGATTTGTCCGCCAGGTGTGGGACAACCTAGCGATGGCCCTTGATGCCATCATTGAGAGCTGCGTGATACAAACGCATCACGCTAATAAAAAGAGGAAGGATCCCCCGACACTGGATGTGGGGGAGTTAGTGTATCTATCTACCAAAAATCTTACCTTGCCTAAGGGTCGAGCTCGAAAGCTCTTGCCCAAGTACATTGGACCAATGAGAGTCATTGCAAGTAATCTGATGACGGATAATTATACTATCGAGCTGCCTCAGCAGCTCAAAGATCGACAAATACACCCTACCTTCCATGTCAACTTGCTGAGGCGGCACAAGCCCAACGACGATAGGCTCTTTCCAAAGCGGGACGCCCAAGCCTTCTATGACATGGGCAACCCAGACGATGCCAAATGGCTTGTCGATGAAATAACCGCCCACCGTTGGGTGGGCAACAAAGTTGAATTCTTGGTAAAATGGAACCTGGCCGACTCTACTTGGGAGCCGCACACACACTGCAGGGATCTTGAGGCGTTGGACGACTATCTTGAGCTCCATGGAGCTCAGTCAGTACAGCGACTGCCCAAGGGCAGTCAGCGCACGTGTAGCATGCGTGAATGACTACATGGTAGTCTAGAAAGCAGCGACGAAGCGAACAACTGTGGAACTCTCACAGTTACCTCACGTGACCGTTGGTACCGCCGGCACGCGTTGGTCTGGATTACACGTGTCGAGAGTCTCCATTGTTTCGGTCCACTGTCAATTTCCATATGTTCGCTGACATTCAATTTTGACTTCCATCAATTTTCACCTTGTTCCTCACCCGTCCTGCTCTCTTCCCATTACCACATCCACTGCATCCTCACCACTTCGATAAGTATCATGTCTGACAACCGCCGCCATTCACCTTCCCCATCTGCGCGGCTACGACGCGCAGACAAATCCTCTGACAAGCCCATGTCCCACCAGGACCAGGCTCGTCATTGTTCTGACAAGAGGAGGGCGCCACGTTCGCCCTCCCCTTGTCGTTCTTGTTCCCCTTCTCGCAAAGGGTGACACAAGAAGCATCGGCATGTAAAAGTGCGTGACACTTCTCCTTCCCCCGACCGGTGGTGTGCCACCACTACCAGTCTCCTGCTCCATGACCGGGACCACTGGTGTCCCACGTGTCTGGAGTACCAGAAACACGTCTCTCTGGACATTGTCCTGGAGATGTCTTCCATCATGGGAGCACGCGAGGACTGCCTACAGTGCCTCGCGCGCGTCTTCGGATGGAGCGCCCGCATGTCCAGCCTCGAGGACGACCTTGCATTGATGCGTCGCAAACGCGACTATTGGCGCAGGCGCGCTGAAGAGGCAGAGAAGGCCTCCACCTTCTTGCAGCAGCAGACCTCCGCTGCATTCGAGCAGGCTTGCCTGCTCTCAATGTACATCCCCTCGGCCCGTCCAGTCGACCCTTGGAGGAACGTCTCGTTTCTCCAGGGGGAGGGAGTGGGGTAACACCTGCATCATACTCTGGAGAACACCATTCTCGGTCGCGATCGCGATCCCCAAAGCGTACCTGCTTCCATCCTAACTCGCCGGGCACCATCTTCAGCGCCATGGACGTCGACGTCGCTGAGCCATCCAGGTCCTCGTTGGCAGGACGGCTCGAAAACGCCGAGGAAACAATGTTCCCTCTACTTGGTTGGGGAGAAATCCCCAACCGAGTAAACATGCTGCTGGACGGCACTAAATACCTGTACATACAGTTTAACAACTGTCTGTACCAATTTGAGGACCCCCACAGGGAGAACGTCCTCAGAAACATCCGCCATGGCATTGCACCCCTGATCACTGGTGCCATATGGCCAGGAGCAGTGCGCCTGCTCAACACCACCACCGAACTCGATGAGTTCTACGCTGTCAGAACCGGTTCCTCCGACGAACTCCGACATGAGCGGAGTTAAGTATGAAGGGTTGTCGACGACAGGCGGAGGAGATGTGGAGGTGTTTGAGGACTTTGGCTTCAGCGTATGTGCTGCGCCCTTGCGATACCTGCGTCCTCTTATTTCGGAGGACTTAAGGACAGAGTGACGGAGGTCCGATGAAGGTCGGAGTTGCCAGAAGGCAGAGGAGACAGAGGAGAACAGAGGGGAGTTCGCAGGAAGTATTCAAGATGATATTCGAACTGAGGGACAATCCCCTCAGCGTGCGGAGTACTTATACTTTACATCGGATATGTATAGTAACCGAGAAGCGGAGGAGAGACATAGCAGAGATGTAGCTAAGAGTCTGCAGATGACAAACAGATGAGTAACATACACGGAACGGAGATCAGTGATAAGCGTAACGGATCAAAAGGTTAACGGGACACAGCTATGAGTAATCAGATCTAATCTAAAATGGGAACAAGGGAAGCAGGAACAGAAGCGGAACGGAAGCATACAATAACCGGAAGCGTAAGCGCGGAACTATTTACTAAAAGGAGACGGAGCGTCAACTGTCGGAGCGGAGATGGATACGTAGCGTCAGAGGTGTCCGATTGTGATTGGACTTGAGTCTACAACAGTCTAGAGGCCTTGCGGAGTTACGAGGCGTCACGCGGTCGTGACAGTATCCCCCCTTTAGGGCCTGAACCCTTGAGGGCCTTTGTGCGTGTGGACTTCGCAATTTTGGCATTGTTCTGCTGAGATAAGCATTTTGATCGGAGTTCGGAAGTTACCATGAGCGCGTATAAGAGTGCGCCGCATGTTGTCCGCATTGTTCAAACAACTTGTCCTTCTACCTCGACATGACTTCTCAATGCAACACACCCGTCCCTGGCGAGCAGCAGCAGTGCGACTGGAAGGGAGCGGAAGACCATGAGCTGGTCACCGACTCGGAGGACGACGAGGCCAACGCGATGGCGAAGTTCGTGGAGCGCGAGCGGAGGGAAGTAGCGAGGAAGGTGGCAGAAGCAGAGCAGCGATGGAAGGTCGAGGAGGCATGAGCGGAGGTGCAGAAGAGGAAGGAGGTGAGTAGCAAACGTTCTGTTCGTGATTTAGTATTGACGTGAGGATGTGCAGACAGGCACGCAGAGCCAAAGAGGCTCGTAAGGTGGAGGAGGCAGCAAGAGCCGAGGCGGCGTGCAAGGCGGAGGAGGAGCGACGGACGGAGTTGGCGCGGGAACGCGCAGAGGCTGAGAGGCGGGTGAGGGTCGAAGCCGTGCAGGAGGCCCACATAGAGCAGCAGAGGCGTGAGTTCGAGGCGTGGAAGGCGCAAGAGCAACAGCAGAGGTCACAGGCGCGAGCGGAGGCCATCGCGGCCACACAAGGTAGTGGAGAGGCGACGGCAGAGCCAGCAGCGGCAACAGGCGGGAGGTGATCGGCCTGTGTGAGGTGCCGAGAGCACCTCAACAATCCTGTTGGGTGTGTGGCCCAGGTGAGTTCGAAGGCGACGGCGTGCGCACGATGCCAAGCTGCACGCAAATCGTGCTCGTGGAGCACGGCAGGGAAGGCGGCCGAAGTTTTGACGCCGGTGGGCAGCGCAACGGAGGGGAGCAGAAAGCCAGCGGAGAAGCGCGCAACGAAGTGGAGAACGAGGACCGCAACAAACGTGTCACCAAGGGGCGGAGAAAAGTGCAAGAAAACACGCATGACAATGGAGGAGGGTGAGGAGGAGGAGGAGATATTCGGGGTCCCGAAGGCGATGGCGGAGGAGCAGCGCAACGCGCTGGGTATGCTTACCCAGTCGCTAGCGCAGCTGTCGGAGCATTTGGCAGCCTCCGAGGCGTGGGAGGTCAAGAGGCTCGAGATCGAGCAAGAGCGCTTGGCGCTCGAAAGGAGGCGGTTGGCAAGGGAGGACGAGAGGGTGGAGATGGAGAGGGCTCGATTGGAGATCGAGCAACAGCGGGCGGAGGACATGTGGCGCCTTGGCACATTGGTGCGGGCGCCCTTCGTCCAAGGGTCGTTGACGGGGTCGACGCGGAGGGAGTTGGAAGCGGCAAAGGCGACCGATGTCGAGAAGGGAGCAGAGGTGGACGATGAAGATGGTATGGCAGATGCAGAGGGAGAGGATGACTGATGGACTACATACATATTTTTTTTTTGTTTGTTTGTTTTATTTTTTGTGTACTACAATTTTATTTGAATGAAATGTTTTGTGGACTTGAGAGATGTCGGAGTGAGTTTGGGGGTGGCGGAATGACTTAGGCGGACTTGTGCAGACCAGGCTTGCCTGGATACTTGTGATGGAAATCTTCGACGAGCTCCGACATGTGGTCGAGCTCAGTGGTGAGGAGCCACAATGTTTCTTCATCAGTACCGGCGTAGCCAGCCCAGCGGACTAGGTAGAGGAGTTGGCAGTGGCGTCTTCTGCGGTCGATCTTGGAGTCTAGGATTTCTTCGACTTCGTATTCGACTTCTCCGTTGACTTCGATCGGAGGTGGCGGAGATTGGATGCGGTTGGGAATACTGCTTTGGAGGGAGGTCTCGAGTTGAGACATGTGGAATACTGGGTGCATGGACTTCATGGTGTCAGGGAGTCGGAGCGTGAAGGAGAGCGATCCAGGTTTGGCTATTATTTCGAAGGGTCCGAAATTCTTGTTGGAGAGCTTCTTAGAGGGGTGTGTAGACCTGAAGTATTTCGCTTTCACGTAGACTTGATCACCTATCTTAAAATCCAGCGGAGTTGATCTTTTCGCATCTGCGGGGCCTTGGTAGCGCTGTTGCACAAGGGCCATCTCAGAGCAGAGGAACTCATGGAGTTCCTTGAGGTCGGAGGTATATTCTTGAGCGCGGGAGGAACTGAGGCCCAAGTCGGAGTTGACTGCGATGTCGGGGTGGTAGCCTTTGTTGGCGAAGAAGGGAGAGACACCAGTAGTTGCGCTAGGGGAGTTGTTAAAAGCGAACTCCGCAAGTGGGAGGAGTTCGGCCCAGTTGTCTTGTTGGTAGTTACAGTAGATTCGGAGATATTGTTCGAGAGTTTGGTTCGTCCGCTCGGTTTGACCATCTCCTTCTGGGTGATAACCAGAGGTGAAATGCAGGGTCATTCCGAGTGCTTTTCCAAGTGAGCGGAAGAAGTGGGAGACGAACTCCAAGCCTCTGTCGGAGGTGACATGGGTGGGTACTCCGTGTTTGGAAAACACATGCGTGACGAAGAGCTTGGCAAGCTCAGGGGAAGTGATGGTGTCGTAGGTCGGAATGAAAATTCCTTGCTTCGAAAGGCGGTCCACAATGACTAGGATGGAGGTGAATCCATCGGAGGAGGGTAGTTGCTCGATGAAGTCCATGGATATGGAATGCCATGGGTGAGCGGGGATCGGGAGTTGTTTCAGTAGGCCGTAGGGCCTGTGCCTAGGGACCTTAGCACGTCCGCAGGAAGTGCAGGAACTTACATAGCCCTTCACAAAGGTGCGGACACCTGGCCAGGTATATTCCTGGCGGACTAGTTCCAAAGTGTGGTTCTGGCCGAAGTGGCCAGAGAGCGGATGGTCGTGCTTGTAGCAGAGGACTCTGAGGCGGAGGTCGTTGGTATCCGGCACGTAGATCCTATTATCGAGGCAGAGTAGGCCAGCGGAGTCCGTTGACCACCAAGAATCGGATGAGTCGGACTTGTGGCTGAGCGCGACGGGATCAGAAGGGAGAGCTGCGAGAATGTCTTTGTGGAGTTGTTCCACATCGACGAGGATGGCAGCGCGGATTGCCGGAGCAAGGAGGATGGTTGCCCTGAGGGAGGACGCGAGTTGTTCTTGGGTGAACATGGGTCGGAGGTTGTGTGGGTTGACCCAAGCGTAGTCCCTATCCCCCTCTTTTGGGTAGACGTCCCAGCGTCTAGTGAGGGCATCGGGTTTAGCTCCAAGGCGTCCAGGGCGGAAGTGTATGGCGAGGTTGAACTGGGAGAGGTACTCCGACCAGTGGGCTTGATGGCGGGTCAAGACCTTGGAGCTGGAGAAATATTCCAAGTTCTTGTGGTCGGTGACCACATCAACCGGAGTGGTGGAGCCCTCAAGGTAGTGTCGCCAGTGCTTAAAGGCCTCAAAGATGGCCAAAAGCTCCTTGTCATGGGTGTCGTAATTTAGCTCCGGAGCGGACAGAGTATGCGAGTAGTATGCGACAGGGCGGAGGACCTCGTCGGAGCCAGTGATGGAAAGGATTCCAGCGATGGCGTAGTCCGAAGCATCGGTCTCCACAGTCAGTGGAGCGTTGGGGACCCAGTGGGTAAGGATAGGAGCGGAGGTGAAGGCCTTCTTCAGGAGGTTAAAGGCAGAGCGACAGTCCTCACCAAAATTCCAAGGAATGTTTTTGTGGGTAAGCCGCGTGAGAGGTACGACGATGTCGGAGTAGTTGAAGATGAAACGACGGTAGAAATTCGCAAAACTGAGGAAGGAATGAGTGAAATGTAGGGAGCGGTCAACTGAGGCGAGTTGGAGTCGGAGGGCGGAGATGAGTCCTCAGGTGGCGGAGCCATGGAGGCAGACGTGGAGGCGGACTCGACAGAAGGAGGTACCGGGGATGCGGGCATTCGCAGTGTGCCTTTATGGAATTCGATGTGACCCAAAACCCAGTCAATCAACGGATTGTAGTGGGTGAGCCAGCTATGTCCGAGGACCAGCACGCAGGAGGAATCCAGCGGAGTTACGTAGAAAGTTTCGGAGTTGACTTCGCCTGTGGAGAACTGAATGTCGAGTTTGATGGCTTTGGTAATGAAGGTGTTCGTAGAACCGTCTAGGAGGCGGAGTTCAAGCGGAGTGATCGCGTAGGTTTCAAGAGAGTGTTTATTAACAAATTTGCTATCTATGAAACAATGGCTAGAGCCAGAGTCAACGAGGGCGGAAACAGGAGGAATAGCGACAGGGGACGTAATGGAAACGGAAGGCATAAGGGAGTTGGGATCGGAGAGAGCGGACGCGTTGAGGCGTAACTCCGTAGGTGCACAGTCGGAGTCAACGCAACCCCCAGATTGTGCGGAGTTCTGGGAGCTGCTGTCTAATTTTTTGACTCCGCAGCAGCGGGAGTCACGGCCTTGGCAGCGCGGGCCTTGGCCTTAGAGCTCTTGGAGGTAGACTTAGGACAGTCCCTGGCCATATGGCCTGGCTGTCCGCAGAACATGCAGAGCTTGTCCTTGATGCGCCGCTGGCGCTCTTCCTCGGTCAACTTTCCATCTTTTCCAAGATGGGCGGGGGTTTCGGAGGAGGCGGGCTTGGCGCCGGAGGAGCTCTTCGACTTGTCGGAGCTCTTATTCTTGTTGTCCTTCTCCTTGGTTTTACCCTTGGAGTCGGAGGAGGCGGAGGAATTGCCTTTAGAGGCGGAGTTAGACGTGGAGGACGTGGAGGACTTGGTTTGGCGCGCAACTTCAGACTTGCGCTCCCAGTACCTGGCGTCGATGGTCTGCGCGAGAGTGCGGTAACCATCGAGGGTGCGGGGCTTGCCAACGCGGGAAATTTCGTCCTTGATGCGGTCGGGGAGACCGCTGTAAAAGATGTGGCGGAGAGCGCCATCGCCGTAGCCGCGGACTTGGCCAGCGAGGCGGTTGAACTCAACCACGTACTTGTTTATTTTCTGTCCTTCCTTCATGGACAGGTTATCCAACTGGTGTTCGGCATCTCCGACGGGGTCGTGCGGACCGAAGTTGGATTTCAGCTCGGAGACGAACTGGGCGTAGTTGTCCATCCATAGCGGACGGGCGCGGGGATTGGCGGAGTTGAGTAGGTCCGGTTCGAACCACTCGAGGGCCATGCCCTTTAGGTAGGACTGCGCGAAGGTGACCCTAGCGCGGTCGGAGGCGAAAGCCTTGGGGCGATCCTGAAAGTTCAGTTCGCACTGAACAAGGAATGCGCGGAGCTTGCGCGGATCAGTTCCGTCGAACGTGTCAGGTTCGCGGACTTTGGTGCGACCGGAAGAGGAGTCGCGATCGGCAGATGCCGTAGCGACCTTGGTCAGCGCCTGGACCGCTTGTGCGAATAGGAGCAGCGGGTCCGGAGTCGGAGTCGAAGCGGAAGGGATAGGGGAGTCTGGTAGCGGAACATCTGGTGGGTTGGGAGAAGGCGGGTTGCTATCTCCGCCGCCACCACCATCGCCACCAGGGTAGCCGTCGCCGTAGATGTCCAAGGCGTTGTCGAAACGACGCGTGGAGTAAACTCCAGACTCGTTGGGGCGGCGCGGAGCGGGCGTTGGAGTAGTGGGATCGGGGGTGGGAGCCCCAGGCGGAGTATTTCTGTTAGAGAAGGAGAGGAATTCCCCTTCTTCAGCTAGATCATTTCTGGAGGTTGAAGGCGCATTCAGCGCCTCCTGGCGCTCTTCGAGCGCACGAGACTGAGCACGAGTTGTGATTATTGAGCGACTAGTCATGGTTGGGAGTTAATTAGCAGGTGTGCAAGAGTGAGTTCGAATATACTGTCAGAACTGGTTCCTCCGACGAACTCCGACACAAGCAGAGTTAAGTACGAAGGGTTGTCGACAACAGGCGGAGGAGATGCGGAGGTGTTTGAGGACTTTGGCTTCAGCGTATGTGCTGCGCCCTTGCGATACCTGTGTCCTCTTATTTCGGAGGACTTAAGGACAGAGTGACGGAGGTCCGATGAAGGTCGGAGTTGCCAGAAGGCAGAGGAGACAGAGGAGAACAGAGGGGAGTTCGCAGGAAGTATTCAAGATGATATTCGAACTGAGGGACAATCCCCTCAGCGTGCGGAGTACTTATACTTTACATCGGATATGTATAGTAACCGAGAAGCAGAGGAGAGACATAGCAGAGATGTAGCTAAGAGTCTGCGGGTGACAAACGGATGAGTAACATACATGGAACGGAGATCAGTGATAAGCGTAACGGATCAAAAGGTTAACGGGACACAGCTATGAGTAATCAGATCTAATCTAAAACGGGAACAAGGGAAGCAGGAACAGAAGCGGAACAGAAGCATACAATAACCGGAAGCGTAAGCACGGAACTATTTACTAAAAGGAGACGGAGCGTCAACTGTCGGAGCGGAGATGGATACGTAGCGTCAGAGGTGTCCGATTGCGATCGGACTTGAGTCTACAACAGTCTAGAGGCCTTGTGGAGTTACGAGGCGTCACGCGGTTGTGACATACGCCCGAGTAGCGAAGGAGTCGGAGGAGAGCAACTCGCCCAACACTAAGTTCGGGCAAAAATTTATAGCTTGGCTCAATTGATACATGGCGGATACAGACCATCGTACGAGGGCCAAGCCCCTCAAAAATAGCATGATGAGTCATGCATTCAAGCACTGGCACCCCCCTGCGTGGGCTTCGGCTCGTGGAAAGAACAAGCGCGAGGGATACAAGCAGGCGAAACGGGCTGAGTGAGGAAACAGCCGTACAGAAGGAGAACAGCCCTCTGAGGCCACATCCCAACCTCCTCCCTCCGCCGCCTCATCGTCATTGCCGTCTGCCCCCAAGACAGCACAACCCTCTGCTACCTCGTTGTCGCTACCCCCAGCCCCTGAGGCAGCACAATCCGCTGCCTCATCGTCACTCCCTCGTGCTCCTGAGGTGGCACGACCCCTTGCCGCCTCGTCATTGCCAGCGCCGGCCCCTGCCAAAGCGCACACTCGCTCATTCAGAGTGATGTCCTCCAGCTGGCAACACCTGCCAACGACCGTTGTCACGCACCAAACAGGTTTGGTACAGTGAACATGGAAGATAACGTCAATATCAAACGATCCTGATGCGAAGGATGAGCACGACGGAGCCTCATCATAGCCATCTATTGCACAAGAAGACTATCCTGATGCAAGAGATGACTGCCGACACTGACAGTCATCACTCGCACAAGAACCGCCAAGAAGCAGAAGAAACTGAAGGAATAACATCCAGTATGGTATGAGAAAGGAATGCAATCTACTGCAGTCCAACTCCCATACCAGAACGAGCAAAGAAGCTGAAGAATTGATGGAGAAACGAAGGAAAGAAGAGAAGAAACGACGTTAGCGCTCAAATGTCATTTTTAGGTGCCCAGTGCCGGCATTCCGATATTTTGAATAGCTCCACTGTTTCCAAAGCTATCAGGCACATGACTATACTGTCAAAGAGCCTGGAGTGTGGTCTATCTGCCTGTCAAGTTCCAACATGGATCCGTTCATTTCCCACAGAGATATTCCCCCCACAATCCAGACGTTCGTCTCATCAGTCACTATGGAGTCCGTATTTTCTCTGGATCATTTCTCCGCTATTGCTGCAGATCTCCACTATGCCCTGCTCTTAGGACAGCCTCTCCCAGAGTTCCCGTGCACTGCCTGGCACATATCTTCCCAGCCTGCTCCCTCAGTCCCCCTCGTTCTCGGTCAGCGCGTTCTCCTTGTCAGTCCTGCATCAAGGACGTACTTTGGTCATCTTAGGTCTATTGTCAAGATTGAGAAGTCTTCTCTGGTCGTCTCTGTGTCCCCTGAGCCCTCAGCCTATGGTCCCTTCCTCCCAGATACTTGCCATGTCCATCTTCCTCTGTCGTTCGTCTCACTTCCCTGGATGTGTTGAATTCAGTACTCTGTTATATCCCTACTTTAGAGTGCTATTAGGAAGAAGAACCCTCTCTCATTCTTTCCCAGAAGAGAGCTCGTCAAGGGAGCCCATGGTTGCGCTTCAGCGGCACTAGAACACATGCATTACACCTTAG
>Ga0307518_10001298_pt1 | contig 18712 bp, 15 predicted proteins | sample 25_EM_MG_FD_203889 | JGI IMG/M metagenome (GOLD analysis project Ga0307518, IMG submission 203889) | Populus trichocarpa ectomycorrhiza microbial communities from riparian zone in the Pacific Northwest, United States - 25_EM | ecosystem: Host-associated > Plants > Roots > Unclassified | place...
TTGATTTTAATTTTTTTATAGTAACAAAAAGAAATTATTCAAGATTGTTTAAAGGATCGTAACTATTTGAGTTTTCAAAATTAGATAAATAAGGTGTGGGATGCAAAACAAACCACACTACTTGAGTTAGTTTCGAAAACACTCAATTGTTACTTAAACAAACCAGTTTCGATCATAATTTTAAATTTATTTATTTTTATGTTTTAAAAGTATTTTAAAAAAAATTAATTTTTTTTATTTGTTTTAAATTAATAAATTTTTGTGTTTTCAGATCATTTTGATGTACCGATGTCAAAAATAATTTTTAAAAAATAAAAAAATATTATTTTGATTCATTTTCGAGTAAAAAATATTTTAAAAAACAACTGCAACTATACTCTCAAACACCATTCTTAAAACTCTATTATTTTCATGAACAAACTCAAGCAATTTACCACTCGATTCAAGATATAGTTGAAAATAGTTATTAAAAAAACATTCTTAAAATAAGCTACTTTATTATAAAATGAGTGGAAATTAACTATAAAAATACACATAAAATAAAGTTTTAAATGATTTTAACATTTAAATTAAAGTCAATACACGACATTAAGATAAAATAACAGGTTTTTTTTTAAAAAAATAACTGTATTAATATTTATATATATATGTTTTTGTTTTGTCTATGAACAAGCTCGAGTTTAGATGGAAGGCAACAAGCCAAGCTTAAATACTATTTTAAATAATCTCAGGTATTCAATTTAAACATGGCAACATAATTTATTCTCCAGAATTCAAAATCAAACCTAAAAAATATCAACTCCACTCTGTAATCATCGAAACGACAACAACAATATGCATGGAAAATTTTAAATTCTTGTGCAGAGGTGACGACATGTCTTGTCCAAAAATCTGATTTTTTTTTTGTTTTCAAGTTTTACTCCAGTCCTATCCAAAGTCCAAACTCAATTAAAAAATTATCTGCATATTTTAATTAATTTGATTTGGTATTCATCAGGATGGAGGGTAATTATCATTCCCATGTAAAAAAGTAATATAGTGACTTTTTTAATCCTTATCTTGATTTCCCTACAACATTACAATTCATCAAATGCAATATTTCAAGGGAATTGCCATTGTAGAGTACACTCGATTATCCATCCGTGTTGTGCTGCAGGTCAAGTTAATTTTTTTTAATATAAAAAAATATTGTTAATATTTTTTATAATTAAAAAATTAAATTATATGAAAGTTAATCTAATTAATTTTATGGACCCAAAAATAACTTGGACGACTTATAAAAATATAATTTGACTTTAAAAAATTTTAATGTGATGTTTTTTTTTAATATTAAGATATGAGACAGAGACAATCAATTAAAAGACAAATCTAATGTTGAAGGAACTGTGACCCAGGTCACGAGACCGAAATAATTTTTTTTTTAAAATTAAATAAATAACTTGATTTAACTAGGGTTAAAATATCAAAATATATGATATTGATCATATAACCAAGGTATCCTCATATAAAAAAAACTAAAATAAATTATGATTTCAATCCCAATCAAACCAATATTAAACAATTAAAATGAAAAAAAATTAATTTTAAAAAATGACACAAAAAACAACTAAAATCAAACTGGGTTAATTTGTTAAACACTGTTCTTAAGTTAAGAAACCGGGATAACCTAATAGAAAGCAAACAAAATAAATTATGAAGCCTGATTCACAATCAACCTAATATTAAAATTATAAAATTAAAAAAAATAATCAAGAAAAATAAAAAAAACCCTGAATTAACTAGGTCACCTCCTTAAACCGAGATCCGTGTCCTGAGATCGACACAACTCTATAAAAAAATAATTTAATATTAAAAAATAATTTGTTTTTTAAAAAAACATTGATTGAATCCAATATCAAATAATAAAATTAAAAAAATACTTGAGTTAATTGAGCTAATCTCCTCTGTGATCCGTATTATAAAAGTAAAATAATTCAAAAAGATAAATTTAATATTAAAAAATGATAATTGAAAAAAAACATTATTTTAATTAACAAGAGTTAAAATATATTTTTAATGTTAATAATTTTTATTTCAACCCTTCGGACACAATTTTATAACTATATATATAAAAAGGAAATTCCAATAAGAATTAACAGATTTTACAAATATAACCTCAAAATTAATCCATTCATATACTTAAATAAAGAGTGATTTTTTTTAATAAATACCAGCCTGTCACATTAGCATACAATCCATTTCTAAAATAATAACTATTATTTATTATTGCTGTCCAAAATAATAATTGCAAAAGAAAAAAGACAGAGAAGAAGAGAGAGAGATAGAAAGAAAGGCCCCGGGGAAGAAATATCAAACCTCCCTCTTCCCCATCACTGGCTTTTTTCTTTGTTTGTTTTCTAAGGTAACAATTTATTTTTCAAAATTGTTTTTTATTCAATTTTTATTGTTAACATTTGTTTACTGATAATTAATTAATCTACTTTTTTTCTGGCTATTAGTAATTTTTGCATTTCATTCTGGCTTCTTACGGGCTATTTCAGATCGTGATGAAACTAGCTTTGGTTATGTGAAGAACTGTGATTTTTTATATTTCGATTGGTGGGTTGTTTTTTCTATTTAATTTATGTAGCTTATAGACTTAGAATTTTGATTATTTTCCCTGGGTTTTTGGCATTTTATTGATTTCTATTTCCTTTACGGGCCAAAATCCCATCTGGGTTTTTAAAATTTTGTTGATTGTGTCACAAGAATGTGAATTTGATTTGTTTTGGCTATGTGGGTCAGTGAGTTTTTGGCAGATTGTTGACAGTGAATTTGATTTGAATTACCGTGAACTGAATTTTGGTTTTTTTTTTTTTTTTTCCTGGTGTTTGATTTTGTAGAAGAGGAGGGGGTTTGAATTTCATTTGGTGATAAAATGGGGGTTATGTCTAGACGGGTTGTGCCCGCCTGTGGTAGCCTGTGTTTCTTCTGTCCTTCACTGAGGGCAAGGTCAAGACAGCCCGTTAAGCGATACAAGAAGTTGCTTGCTGATATCTTGCCGCGTAATCAGGTGATTTGTTATGTGTTTCATGGTAGCTTGCTTTGTCTTTGCAAGTATTTTTATGGGTTTTCTATGATTTGGAAGGATACTGAATTGAGTTGGCACTCTCTTCTTGTGCTTTGAACGTGGTAGTGCTGTTAATCTAGTGTGGATTAAATGGACCATTTGTGGTTGAAATGCAGTTTATGTGATGATGTATATGTGGTTTTATTTGTACTTTGATTCATCATGCACATCTTATCAAAGTGAACTCCATTTGTATTGCTACATTTATAGCCATGGCCATCATTGGTATCATTGTCAAGAATCATGAATGTATTATTAGTGAACTTGGTCCAAATGCCAGTGATTTTCTAATTAAGGAATTTCACCATCTTGCCAGTAGAAGAATCTATAGCTTTGGCAGTTCCTTCTTAAAGCCTTTCAAAGGCTTATGACTAATCTCACCCTCTCCATCCATCCAACAGGGAAAAGACAACATTATTTTGATAAAAACAGTGGTGTGGAACTTTGTTTTTGTTCTTTTCCTTTTGTGTTAATGCAACCGGCATTTTGCAGGAGGCTGAACCAAATGATAGGAAAATCGGGAAGCTTTGCGAGTATGCTTCAAAGAACCCATTACGAATTCCCAAGGTCTGTGTACTGATTCCCCTTTAGGAATTTCCAAGGTCTGTTTATTGATTCATTGAGAGTCCATTACCTGGCAGATTCATGCATTTAAATATTTCGTCAAGATTTAACATTTCATCGGTTCAGTTATTTTCTTTAACAAGTTTAAAGGATAAGGAAAATACTAGTTTATATTTACATGTGATTGTCCTTTTTACCCTTTCTTGTTAGCATGCTCTTCATTTAATATTTATTTTAAGTGCTAATAGTTAGTTATTTTTCCCTGTTTTAATTATTTGGTCTTGATGTGAACACAAGCTTTTTATCTTGTCTCACAGTTGATTCTGGTCATAATTGAATTTTTTAATGAACTGCAATATCCTATCTAAATATTGTAGAATTTATAGGAAAAAAAAAACAAAAAACTGGCCAGTGTTCTGCAAGGATGATGTGTTCATGGGGTTCAATTTTCACATAAAAAGTTATCTTCAACAAGCTTTGTAGTTTCCATCTACCCGCCAAATTATATAACTTGGTTTTCATTGGCTATTAGTTTTACATTTACTCTCTGCTCAGATTACTGATACCCTGGAGCAAAGATTTTACAAGGAGTTGCGGCATGAGAACTTTGGATCTGTAAAGGTTGTGGTGTGCATTTATAGGAAATTGCTATCGTCATGTAAGGAGCAGATGTAAGTCTATTCATTTTAGACTTGAAATGACTTGGACTCTATTTGCCAAAACCACTCAATTAGAAAGTTGTTGAATATAACCTTGAAATCTTACCTTTTTAATGTGTACTTGTTAAGTTTTGAATTGCTTCCACAAATTAATGCCACATTTAGGATTTTTTCCCCTTAAGCTGCTAATAATTTTTATGAATAAAGAATTGTAAGCATTTGACTAGAATTTGTAAAAAGAAAAAGAAACTGTACTGATAATTGAGAGTAAAATGAAAAGATAATGTATATGTGATTAAAGCTACATGGTTAGAGAAGTAAATTGGGACGTTATTGATGCCAATTGATTAGTATATACAGTCAGAATAACATCTACAAAGTAATATAGACAGTCACAAATTATTCTTTGGAATGATATTAAGATCCTGTTGTTTTTTTCAAACAGTAGCTGTTTTTGTTTGATGACATTTGCTGGTGCTATTCAATACATGCAGGCCTCTATTTGCCAGTAGTTTGTTGAGCATTGTTCGGACTCTTTTGGAGCAAACTGGGAAGGATGATTTACGGCTTCTGGCCTGCGATGTTCTTGTTGATTTTATAAGTTGCCAGGTTTGTAACGGATAAAGCTAGAGTTGTGAGAGTAATGTTGACATAAAGCTATATAAAATGGCGCATATGCATATGATACTAACTTATTCAATAAAAATATAGATGGATGGCACATATATGTTCAACTTAGAAGGCCTCATTCCTAAGCTCTGTCAATTAGCACAAGAAGCTGGAAATAACGAAAGAACTCTACGTTTGCGTTCAGCAGGGCTGCAAGTGCTGGGCTCCATGGTACAGTTTCTTTTGCCGGTTCAAATGTCTCTTGTTAAGGAATTGCCACCCAAGGGTGTTTTTGTGATTTTTTTATGTTTCAGCAATCATATGAATTGCTGCTGTTTCTGATGATTGGCTTTTCCTCTAAAGATGAGGCACATGTAGTTTAGATAAATGTATGACTCAGTTGCATTGCTAGGTTTTTAGAAATTGTACTTGATACTTTCTCTTTTCTAGTTTCCCCCACCTAGATTTTCTTTGCTGATCCTATTTGATAGTAGAACTTTAAAGGGATCAGATTTGGATCTATCTAGAATACTGATTTGACTTGTTGATAACCCAAGAACCTGGGGACAGTTAAATTAATTTCCAAGTTCTGTTTTTTTCCAGGGGAAGGAAAATTAATTTACCTAACTCTTTTTTCCAGTAACTTTCTCTATGCATTTTTATGTTCTTATATCTAACATTTCACTTCTCATAATTTTTTCATCTTTACATGGCCTTTTATCGTTCTCTTGTTATTGTATGTAGCCCAAGATTCTCATATTTTCTATTCGTGTGCACACTTGATTGTCACTCCTTTGATGCATTGATTGTCACTCCATTGATGCATTCTTAATTTTATTTTGTTCTAGGTGTGTTTCATGGGTGAGCAAGCTCACATCTCGATGGATTTTGACAGTGTGAGTAGACCTTCTTATGTACCCTTATTATCAAAGCCTTTGACATTAGCAAACACATGTGACAATTGTTGGCTTTTGGTATTAACTGGAACACTTTTTTTTTGGTCTGAAATAGATTATATCAGTCACTTTGGAGAACTACATTGATTTCCAAATGAATCCAGATACAATGGAAGATCAATGGGTTCAAGGTGTGCTTAAAACAGAAGATAATGGCTCATCTTTCCCAGACATAAGCAAGAAGGTTTCCTTATCAGACCTTACAACCAAGCCTGAATTGGACCTGGCAATGTAAGCCTATTTTATTGGTTTGATGCTATGTGTTTAGAGGCAATAACTTTTGTTCAAGTAACATTGTTTGCTTCCGTTTCATCTAAAACAGGGATACTTCCAAGAGTCCATCTTACTGGTCTAGGGTATGTTTATGTAACATGGCTAGACTTGCGAAGGAAGCTACAACAATACGACGTGTTCTTGAACCTCTATTCCAGAACTTTGATGCTAACAATCACTGGTCCCTAGAAAAAGGAGTTGCCTATCCTGTTTTGACATTTTTGCAGTCACTTCTGGTTGAATCAGGTTATGTTTGGAACTTGATGCACTGTGTTTTTAGGCCGTGTGTGTGGTCTCAGATACTCTACTGTAATTCAGATAACCTTTTTGTATACATAACTGATATTGCTTATATTAACTTCAGGAGAAAACTCGCATTTGCTATTATCCATCCTGGTCAAGCACTTGGATCATAAGAGTGTTGCCAAACAACCACTTTTACTGGTAGACATTGTTAATGTCACAGCACGACTTGGACAAAGTGCAAAGCAGCAAGCCACAGTTGCTATCATTGGTGCAATATCTGACTTGATGAAACATTTACGAAAGTGCCTGCAAAATTCTTCTGAATCATCCAGCCCTAAGGATGGCAGCGATGAAATGAATGCTGATCTTCAGGTTGCCTTGGAAAACTGTATTGCACAGCTCTCAAATAAGGTTTGCAGTTGTTCCTTTAGTTTTCACTTCATTTAATTTATGGAATGAACTAGCAGTGCCACAGAAACTGTGGCTTCTGAAACATTAAAACCATGGTTTATCTTAATATGCATGTAAATTTGTATTTGCAAAGAAGTTTGGGAGTGAATCATAATGTATAAATTGTTGTTGTTGTTGTTTTTTTTTTTTTAAATTTCCTCCATGTAGTTTATGTACAAAAGCTGTTTTTAATCAACAGGTGGGGGATGTGGGACCCATACTTGATACGATAGCTGTGTTCTTAGAGAATATTTCAGCCACTACTGTTGTAGCTAGAACAACTATCTCGGCTGTTCACCAAACTGCACGGATTATCTCTTCCATCCCTAACATATCATATCACAAAAAGGTAAATAAATGTACATTTACTTTTTTTGCGTTCTAATCTCTAAAACCATTCAAGTAATGAGGTTATGCTCTGTAATCTGTTTCAGGCTTTTCCTGATGCTTTATTCCATCAATTGCTTGTAGCAATGGCCCACCCAGACCATGAGACTAGAGTTGGAGCACATAGTGTCTTCTCTATCTTGCTTATGCCATCCTTGCTTTCTCCTTGGTCAGACCAGAATAAGAAAAACTCTGAAGCTGTTTCTGGGTTTTTTGGTCCATCAGCATCACAAAAGAGGAGTAAAAGTTTCTCCTTTCAGGATGAAAGCAACGATAATGTTGATTCAATGGATGGAAAATCATGGGAAGAAGGCAATCCAATATCAGATAACAGTGGAAAACATGATTCTCATGATCGTTCAAACAGCTTCAAGCATGCTGTCTTAGATGGAAAAACAGTATGGAGCTCCAAAATTCTGAACTTGAGCTTATTTAGTTTTCAACTTGATTTTTTTTTTTCACATCCAAGATGGAAAAATGGTCTCATGCAGTTGAATGCTTGCTTGCAGCTAACTTCCCTTCGATTGAGTAGCCATCAAGTCAGTCTTCTGCTTTCATCAATATGGGTTCAGGCAACATCTGCAGAGAATATGCCCGCAAATTTTGAGGCCATGGGCCATACTTATAACATTGCTTTGCTTTTCACACGATCTAAGGTTAGTCATGCTTACAATGTGCTAGCATATGGTGCATTTACTTCAATCTCCTTTCAAGCTCTCTAATTTCTTAGCTTAGTATATCTGGGGTCCTTCTGAATTTTTTAAACTTAGAATGGTGCTTCAAGCCAGCAAGTTTTTTTCTCAGTTCACCGTTGATTCTTTTCTCCTTGCAATGATACTAACATTGAATCTGGAGAAGAAAATTACTGAGAGGGGTTTCTGCATGGCCAGAAAAGAAGTTCAATGTTCTGCCATTTCTTTCAAATTTTCCAGTTTTAGATAACTGAAGAATCTAATGCTTTCAAATTGATGGCCATACTTGGCCTGTGTGTTGATGAACTTTGGTTATTACAGACCTCAAGTCACGTGGCTCTAGTTCGGTGTTTTCAGCTGGCATTCTCACTTAGGAGCATCTCTCTGGATCAAGAAGGTAAGTTGAATCTATTAGTGAATGATAATATTTTGGTCATAGGATTAACAGCATTTATTTGGAGGTGAATGGTTGTTTCCCATGTGGCACTGTATATGTCTGAATGTAGCAAGATGTTGCCATTCGTGAGATCAGAATTTCACTAACACTTCCCAGTCTCACTGTTATACACATTGACGGACCTTTTATCTGCGTTCCCAAACTTGCTTTTCCTGGTCATCTATTTCTCACAATATTGCCTTGATTTTCTTTTAATCATGCAATAAAAATGAAACATTAATGTAAAACTATGGTTTTGCTTAAGATTTTTGCTGAATCACACAGGTGTATGTTATATAGTGAATGGTGATAATGTGAGAGACAGACTACCCAGATTTTATCTTTAATTCCTTCTTTTCTCTTACTAAAAGATCCCTGATTTATGATTTCTGAATTGCTTGTGAAGTTTATTTTCTGAAATTGATAGACTGGTTATGTTGGTGAAATTTACTTCTGATATGTATCTCTTGCATCCAATTTTAAGCAGGTCTGCAGCCATCTCGCAGAAGGTCCCTCTTCACCTTGGCATCGTTCATGCTTATTTTTGCAGCAAGGGCAGGAAATCTCCCAGAGCTAATTCCTTTTGTTAAAGTCTCTCTAACGGAAAAAACAGTTAGTTTCCTTTTCCATTACCATTTAGAAGATAATGTTTTGTTTATGTTTTCCTATGGCTAAGACATGTTTCCCTTGGAGCTTCCTTTAACACATTTGCATCCATTTATCATTATTTTGGCAGGCTGACCCTTATCTTGAATTAGTTGAAGATATCAAGCTGCAAGCTATTTATGTAGAATCTGATGAAGGGAAAATAGCATATGGTTCAGAGGATGATGATGTTGCTGCTTTAAAATCTCTCTCATGCGTAGAAGTAGATGATAGTCATTTGAAGGAAACCCTGATATCCCGATTCATGACAAAATTTGTCAAATTATCAGAGGTGATGTTCTGATTTATATTTATGCATTTTCTTAACAATATCACTACTGAATTTGTCTTTTCTAGATCTGATATAAGACTTTTCAAATGGCCAAAGGTCCAAGCTCTGAATCTCTACGAGCAACAGTTGCATGGTGAATAGCACTAGCCACATTTATGTCATTAAAAAATAGAGTGAATATTGTGCCAAATGAACACACTTGCATAGAAATACGAAGAAAAAGAAAGGAATGTATTTTTAAAAAATATAGGAAGAGGATCTGTATCAATTTAATCCAAGTCAATACCATTTTGCAATTAGACAAGTATTAAGAAACACGGACCACATACATTTTTCTCATCTACTATAATAAGTTGCTCATGCTTTAGAATAATTATGCTTTTCTGGAGTTTTTGGAAAATCTTGAATATTATTCCCAGGACCCTAGGTAGTAGGTAGATGTTTCACTGTTAATTGTGTTGTTTCCTTTGACAAGGTTCCAACGAGGACAGTGTATTCTGTCTCAAAAGGGTTGTACATCATTTGAGGTGTACTTTATTTCAAAATTGTCATTTTCTTTGTTTTCCAGGATGAGTTATCAGGCATAAAACAGCAACTTCTACAGGATTTTTCACCTGATGATGTATATCCTTTAGGAGGTCCCCTGTTTATGGATACACCTAGGCCATGTTCCCCTCTTGCCCGAATGGAGTTTCAGGCATTTGAAGAGGTAACATCATTAAGATAATGTTTTCTGTCTTACATTTAGCAATTGTGTGCCAGTTCACTTATTTTATTGGGTTTGTCTCAGATTATGCCTGCAGCTGCCTTGACGGATGATGAAACCTTCACGGAACTTAATGGAAGCCAGTCAGGTCGCAAAACATCAATATCTGTCCATACACTTGACATTCTAAGTGTCAATGAACTTCTGGAATCAGTAAGAGGAGCACGTCTTGTTTCATCTTTTTTTTCACTGATTAGATGGAAATGCCATTACTTGGCTGCATTTCTTTCCTATTTTAGGTTGTTTAGACCTGTGATCCCTGGTAAGGAACAAGGGTTGAATTGTTGTGGAATGTATTGAAAATTATAAGTTTGGGAAACTTAAAAAAAGACAAGAAAAAAAGTACTGGATAGGATTTATTTATTTATATTTTTTTGGGGGGGCGGGGTTGCTCAAGAAATAGTCTCTTTCCCAGACATCTGGTACAGTTGCTGTATGAGAGAAAAGTACGGTAATTGTAACAGGAATGTCTTGTTTTATCCATTTCTAGCCGAGGATAAAATCAGCCTTTTATGATACTTTATGATTTATTTTTTCTTGATGACTACCTGTCTTAGCTTCACACTTCCTTGCAAATTAAATCTGTCAGTGCTCTATCCAGGTCCTGGAAACTGCTCGACAAGTTGCAAGCTCCCAGGTGTCCTCTACACCTGTACCTTATGACCAAATGAAGAGTCAGTGTGAAGCTCTCGTTACTGGTAAACAGCAGAAAATGTCTATACTACATAGTTTTAAGCATCAACCGGAAGCCAAGGTTTTCCCCAGCACAGATGAAAAGAAGGACACCTCAGTACATGATGTGGTGAGTTTGTTTACTTTTGCAGACACAGGCCACGCTTATTGAATATGTTGCCTTTTCAAATATATTACTTTTTGTCCTGTCTTGTCCCTTTGCACGAATACATAACTCGAGCATCATTCCTTGGGTTTGTTGGTAGTGACATTATAACTGAAACTGTTATCAATGATACCACCAGGAACAAAAACATTAGTGATGTCAAAATTTGATGTTTTGATCATCACCATCACTGCTGTCATTATCATACCTGAAGTTTGAGCTTCAGGAGTTTTCTGAAAGTTTGTGTTTGGATCCCTTTTGTCTTTCATTTTGGTTTTGGATCTCCCTGTTCCAAGGCCTTGGATGGTTTTTGGATGTTCCTGCACCACTGTATGATATACAAACGCCTTCTTCATGTGTTTCTTTTGGAGGAGAAGGTTCCCAGAACCTTTAGCCTTTATAACTCGGCAGATAGGCTATCTCATTAAAACATAATTCATGTACTGATAAAGTTACTTGCAAATTATTTGTTGTTCAGAAAGTGGAGTTGCTGCAATGTGATCTAACATTAGCTACGAGGGATCAAATTAGAGCACCTGATCAACTCGCCCTCTGCTCACTCGAGTACGGACAAAATTCTTTCAGATTACCACCTTCAAGCCCTTATGACAAATTTTTGAAGGCGGCTGGATGTTGAAGAGTGTTCTATACTTGCGTATGACTACAATGTTTGTCTAATTTATCTTTTCATCAGGCAGTTATCCTTTTCCTCTTCCGCAATTCTTTATCATGGAAGCTTGCCATTTTTAGCTTTACATGTAAATGTTACCCGGTCTGATTACTAATGTGGAGAAGAGAAAAGGTAGTATGGGGAAAATGGGTGGTTTTCATCTACTCCTACATTGTTTTCAATATCCATAGCAAGATTTGTTAATATCTTGACAGGAGCAAGTGTTCATACTAAATTTGTTGATTGTTATGTGCATATACTACATATATTTGTATAATAGACATCTACCTTGCTAAGTTTCTCTTGACATTTACTGATTTGTACTATTTTATCCTTTTGTGTGCAAACATTACTTCATTCCTGGAAAATCTTTTCTTTTTTCTGGTAGATTTATGATATTCCTGCCTTAATGTGATGAACTTTTGATTAACCTTCAAGTGCCGAGAAGGCAAGGATCATCTGCATTGGTTGAGAAGCTTGATTACGTACGAGCAATGAAAATTGCTTTGACTTGGCTAACCTCCTCCTATGAACACTTCTTGTGGACGTGGACATTGACTGAAAAATGGCAGGATTCAGAAGAAGATTAGACGGAATATGGAGTCACAAGCTGAGGGAATGGCACCTCAAAGGGGTCTCATAATCTTCACACCAGATGCTAGAAGAGATGAGATTAGTGCCTTGCCCTACACGGTTTAAATAAACTCATGAAAATACTGGACGAAAGCATCTTTAATGTAATGAACATTCTCTTGTGCAAACTGACATGGAAGAAGCTGATTCATTGGGTATCTCCTAGCATCCATTTATATTTGAGAGAGAGAGAGAAAAAACTCTTGCACTATTTATATTTATTTTTGAGAGCCATTGAATATGTTATTCGGTTGATCCATGGGTAAAAAATAAAATAAAAATAATTCTCTTTTGCTTTTCAGCTGGTTTATTTTTAATAATAGAAATGGTGGTTTGTTTTAATTACAAACCCAACTCGAGCGTGTTTGAGAGTGCGGTTGTAGTTGTTTTTTAAAGTGTTTTTTACTTGAAAATGTATCAAAATAATATTTTTTTATTTTTTAAAAATTATTTTTAACATCAACGTATCAAAATGATCTAAATATACTAAAAAATATTAATTTGAAGTAAAAAAAATTATTTTTTTTATAATTTTTTCAAAAACACTTTTAAAACGCAAAAACAAATAAGGTTTAATCCGTAAAATCACAAAACATTTATTTTGAAAAATGATATAATTTATTCTAATAAATTTATATTTATTAACTCATAACTCTGGCAAATTATTTTTTTGTCGTAGCTATAAGGCTCGATTAATTCAAGTACAGATCACGGATTGGAAATTAACTTGGATTAACCAAACTTTTTGATTGTTTTAATAAAAGGATTTTTTTACTGACTTTGCCCATATCAAACTCCGGATTGATCCGTTGGATCGGAACTGGTTCTTGTAACCACGTGGCAGCCTCCTACTGGACTCATCCCGTTAATAACAAGATCCTTCAAACAAAACCTTAAAAAACGTGGCACTCGATGACCGGACCTAAAAACAAGCAGGGCCCACACACACACACGTATACATAGAAATTAGAGCTGGTGTTCGTGTATTACAAACTCGCTCTCTCCGTTTTTAAACTCACTCACTGAGTCATCATAACACAAAACTCGCGCTCCCACCCTCTCTCTCTCTCAAAACTCACAAAAACACCATGTCCCTGAGGTTTTAGCTTTCTCTCTCCATCGTTCTTTCTCTCTCTAGACAGATCTCTTTGATCAGGTAAGTCTCAACCGTCTTTTTATTTTCGCTCTCCTTTTCCTTTCATGCATTTGTTTTTTGTGGAATTTTTAGTTACTGAAATAAATAAAAATTTGTACATTCTTTTGTTTTTTCGTGTGCAAATTACTGAAAATGATCGGATTAGTGTTAATTGGTATTATTATAACTTTTTTTGATGATTCTTGACCGTTAGAGTGATTTAGGGCATTTTAAATGAAGATAAACTAGCGAAGACTTTCAGTTTTTAGCTTCTATGGTATATTTTGAGAGTAATATATCAATTTCAGGGCGTTTATGAAAGAGATGTTGCGGTTGCTAGGTTTTTAGTAATTTATGTTTAGGAGAGCTGCTTAGAGTGTTTTAGTTACTGATTTTTCACGCATAGAGTGTATTTTCCGCTTGGTGGTGGCGTGAGGACGAAAGTGAGAGAATGAGAACAGTGTGTGGGAATGTATGCACATATAGTTTGTTGGATTGATTATAAGAATTTGGAACTAAAAATGATAGTGTTCTATGTGTGAGAGTGTAATAGTTGGGATTTTATTTTGTATATGCTTATTTATTGTAGGGATTGGAGGCTGAAACTTGAGTTTTTTGTTGTTGTTTGTATTTTTTTTAGGTTCGTATTTTTAATTTATGGGAGAGTGAAGTCGACAGAGTTAGATTCTTGTTTCTTTGCATATGTATTCAAAACGTTCTGGTCAAGGAGATGGCCCAGGTCCAAGGCCTGTACGGACTAGCGATAGGCTTAGGAGAAGGCCGAAAGTGTTTAGCCGGACGTACTTGTATTATACTCCAGGCATTATTCGGCCCAGGAAAGGCAAAACCAAGACGAGGACTGCAGCTTCTCGGATTGCCAAGATGTTGGGTAACCGGGCAGTGCGGGCTGCAAATGCTAATGTAAGTGCTCATATTTCCTGTAACTTCATTTCTCTTTTTATTTATTCTGTCTTTGGGACTTTTTCATGGACATTGAACATGCAAGTATGGTGAGTTTATAGAATGTTTCTCCTTTCTGTTAATGCTAATTAGATTAGTCCATGATTTCCTATGCTTATTCCTATTAAGGATTCTAAAATCTGATTTATGCTGTTTGTGATTTTGTCACAGTCAGTTCCAACCAATCTTCGACGCTCGACAAGAAAGAGGAGGCTTTCTGCTCATCTTGAAGATTACACAGATAGTTCTGGATCAGAGGATGAAGACTTGATGGTTAGAATCTATACTCTTGCAAGCCCTAAGTTTGTGTATTCATGTTACAACAATTTTTCTCAACTTGTATGGGTTTAAGCTTGGGATGGTAAAAATGATTTGTTCTCCACTTTTCACTTCATGTAAAGCTTTGGGTAACATTATTTTCAGAGACCTGCATTTCGACCATTGAGGAACCGGATTCATAATAGTGCGAGTCAAGATGAGTTATCATCTTCCAAGCGTAAAAAAAATGTGGAGACAAAATCAACGCCTCGACGCGAAGGACTGCGACCCCGTCGTTCTAGAACAATCATAAAAAAGCCACTGACTCTAGAGTCTGGGGATGAGCAAGATACTTCTGAGGAGAAGGCTGTCCAAGATGAGACTGAAAATGGGAACGATATTGATGATAATGATGCAGATGATGGTCAGAATGATGACGAGGCTGAGGATGAGGGAGATGGGGAGGGTGCAGGTGAGGGTGAGGGTGAGGGTGAGGATGAAGGAGAAGATGACGACGACGACGACGATGACGATGAAGGTGAAGAGGAGGAAGAAGAGCAGGATGGAAGGAGGAGATATGATCTCCGAAACCGTGCGGAAGTCCGTAGGCTTTCTATGGAGGAAGGTAAGCAAAGACCACGATCTCCTCGAAGGGTATTGCATCAAGGAATGGGGACGAAGGTCAATAGGGATGTAAGGAAAGGGGGATCAAGGGTTCACAAGCGTCATCGTCTATCAAGAGCAGAGGATTCTGATGATTCCCTTCTTGTGGATGAGTTGGACCAAGGTCCTGCTATTCCTTGGGCTCGAGGTGGGAGCAGATCCGGACCACCTTGGCTCCTTGGAGGACTAGAGATGCATGGGACAACAACTTGGGGATTGAATGTTGCTGCATCTGGTTGGGGCCATCAAGGTGATGCTTTAGCGAGCTTGACATCTGGTGTGCAAACTGCTGGCCCTAGCTCAAAAGGAGGGGCAGATATTCAACCTTTACAGGTTGACGAGACTGTAAGTTTTGATGACATAGGCGGGCTTTCAGGATATATCGATGCTCTGAAGGAGATGGTTTTCTTTCCCTTGTTATATCCAGATTTCTTTGCCAGCTATCATATTACCCCGCCAAGAGGGGTTTTGTTATGTGGTCCTCCTGGTACTGGGAAAACATTAATTGCCAGGGCATTAGCATGTGCTGCTTCAAAAGCTGGCCAGAAGGTTAGTTTTTACATGCGCAAGGGTGCTGATGTGCTCAGCAAATGGGTCGGTGAGGCTGAAAGGCAATTGAAACTTCTTTTTGAGGAGGCACAAAGGAACCAGCCTTCCATTATCTTCTTTGATGAAATAGATGGACTTGCTCCTGTTAGATCTAGCAAACAAGAGCAGATTCACAATTCTATTGTGTCTACTTTGCTCGCCTTGATGGATGGCCTGGATTCTCGCGGACAAGTTGTTTTGATTGGAGCAACCAACAGAGTTGATGCCATCGATGGAGCCTTGCGTCGCCCTGGTCGGTTTGATCGAGAATTTAACTTCCCTTTGCCTGGTTGTGAGGCCCGTGCTGAAATATTAGACATTCACACCCGCAAGTGGAAGCATCCTCCTTCAAAGGAGCTGAAGTCAGAACTTGCAGCTAATTGTGTTGGCTATTGTGGTGCAGATTTAAAGGCACTATGCACTGAAGCTGCCATCCGTGCTTTCCGTGAAAAATACCCTCAAGTTTACACAAGTGATGATAAGTTTGTGATAGATGTTGATTCTGTAAAGGTTGAGAAGTATCATTTTGTCGAAGCCATGTCCACAATTACCCCTGCAGCTCATAGAGGTGCTGTTGTGCACTCCAGGCCATTGTCTTTAGTAGTTGCACCGTGTCTGCAAAGTCATCTCCAGAAAGCCATGAATTGCCTATCCGATATATTTTCACCCCTTGCAGTGTCATCAGAGTTTATTAAGCTTTCTATGCTTTCCTATGGATCTGCAATTCCTCTTGTGTATAGGCCACGACTTTTGCTTTGTGGTTGTGAAGGTTCTGGTCTGGTAATTATCTTTTAACCTCTTGATCTTTGGAATATTGATCATTATGGAAACGCCAAACTAAGAGTACTTACTGATTTAGTTTAACAGGATCATCTTGGGCCTGCCGTGTTACATGAACTGGAGAAATTTCCTGTTCATTCTCTAGGACTTCCGTCTCTGCTTTCGGATCCCAGTGCAAAGACCCCAGAGGAAGCTTTGGTGCACATATTTGGTGAAGCACGGAGAGCCACACCATCCATCCTTTACATATCTCACTTTGATCTTTGGTGGGATAATGTAAGCACATGCCTCCCTCTACAAACCTTAGGAAACTGCAATAAGCATTTTTTGTGGTAGTATACGCACTAAAGTTTTTCTACAAACCCGAGGGATTCATATTCTTGTATCTAATCTGAAACAATTGACCATGCTTGCATAAAATTTTATGATTTTTTAGTGATATTTTTTTGTTAAGTGCCTTAAAGTCAACGATCCCCTCGCGTCATCCTTTATCTGAGCTTTACACGCTTGATGTTGCAGGCACATGAACAGCTCAGGGCTGTTCTTCTGACTTTATTAGAAGAATTGCCGTCTGACTTACCGATTCTATTACTTGGAAGCTCTTCATCTCCACCCGCCGAGATTGATGGCGCATCATCGGTATTTCCTGATCATTCAGTGTACGTTCTACTTATTTGAAAGCAACTGTTGCAATTCCAGTACTGCTGTAATAATCATGATGATTAATTTTAATTGCTGGTAATGTTACTTTAAATTTATAGTCCTTCTATATTACTTTAAACATCATTTTAATATATCCTACTTTTTATGTCTATTCTTGTCAGGCTAACATAAGATTCTGTTGATTTTGTTTTTCTTCAATCAAGTTTGCCAGCGTAAAAGGACTATTTATCCTTGTTATACTTATTTTAGTACATACTGGAATTATTGTAAACCATCATAGCTGATAAGGTGGTCATCTTTAGGCATCAAAAGGCTTTCAGTGCAAGCTTGTATACCCTTGAAATTGTTTTGTTCCGCCTTTAAATAGATGCATGGCATGTACTTGGTACTTGCAAGGACGTCGTTTCCTTGTTGCTGTTATAACTGGGTAACCTTACTTAATGCGCCATTTTTATATAATGATGACCACAGTATTTTCTTGCTCAAGCCAGTATTTTATTTATGTTGTCAGCTATCAAGTGGGCAAACCATCAACCGGAGACAGATCTTTGTTCTTTGACCGTTTAATTGAAGCTGCCTTATCAGTTGTCCTGGAGGACGTGGCCAAGAAATCCCAAGGATCTTCCCCTCTTCCTGAACTTCCTAAGGCACAAAAAGTGGCAAGTGGCCCAAAGGCATCAGAGTTGAAAGCCAAGATAGAAGCTGAGCAGCATGCTCTACGCCGAATGCGTATGTGCCTCAGAGATATTTGCAACAGGTAAGCTGGCCATAGTTCTAGTCTTGTCCTTAGAAGATTGGTATTTCTTACATCACAGTTGTGGTTTTGCACAAATCACATGTAACCTCAAAACAATGTGATTTACTGCCTTAATGCAATAAGAAATCTGAGGTTAGGATTACAGTTGTAGTTTATTTCACGTTGAAATGGTCTCAAGTTTAATAATTTAAACAAAATGCAGATATCATAGAGCATATTATATCAAAGCAATGCAACATGGAACTTACACCTTCCTTCAACAAGAAATTTTAGATTTGAGTTGCAGTTTCACTATGCATGAATATTGAAATGGTCTCAATGTAATTCAGCATGTTGATTCTAAAGAAAATGCAGATATCATGGAGCAAGATTCAATTCGTCTAGTTAATTTAAGCCAAATGTAGATTTCCAAAAAAAATGGGTCATTCCCATAGGCCATAGCCATAATCCTTTTAGCCAGTGATCCAGATTTTTTTTCTCAATCTCTAATCTTTTGAAAAAATTACCTCTAAATTTGACTGGAGAATCAAAAGTCAAAATAAATGAAGAAGATAGGAGAATCAAGTATGTGGTGACAAACCAAAAGGAGTTGGAAGTAGCTATATGAGAGATTTAGCGAACAATTAAGATCCTGAGGTGAGTGAGAGCAATGAAAAGTGGTATGAGTGAGGACTGAGGTCAAG
>Ga0307518_10001299_pt1 | contig 18711 bp, 15 predicted proteins | sample 25_EM_MG_FD_203889 | JGI IMG/M metagenome (GOLD analysis project Ga0307518, IMG submission 203889) | Populus trichocarpa ectomycorrhiza microbial communities from riparian zone in the Pacific Northwest, United States - 25_EM | ecosystem: Host-associated > Plants > Roots > Unclassified | place...
ATATATATATATATATATATCCCAAATTCTTACATACTCTCTCATTGAAATTAAATAAAAACAAATGAGAAAGTGCGGGATGTTACAACGGGTTTCACATTAAGTTGTGTGAGAGTATCCTCAACATAACTAGCTAGCTTCACGAGTCCAAAGGCAAAAAAAAAAAAAAATTACCAAAAAAGAAAAACAAATCCAGGTGTCTGGGTTCAAAGGCAACATAGACAGTCGATAAAATCATGGTTAGGTTTTTAAAAAATATCTTAAGAAGATATTTTAAAAAAAACATTGAGATGAGAACATATTAGATTGACTAGGATTAACCATTCACACTCGTGACCCGAGTCATGGACTTTACTAGGTTCAATAATATTTTTTTATTTAACTATATAATAACAAAATATAAAGACCAAATCAAAATTAACCAAACACTAAGTGATAAAATTGAAAAACAAAAGGCAATAAAAAATCCAACAAAAACCCAATTTGAATTATGAAATTGAAAAGAAAAGGAAGAAGAAGAAAATAAGAAAAGCCATGTTAGGCGCGCGGATCTAAGTAGACGTGGAGTTTGAGGTGGATAAAAGAATAGAAAGAATTCTATTTTTATAGATTATTAAAAATAAAAGCAATAGTAATTAAAAAAATAGAGATCAAATATTAAGGAAAAAAAATTAAAGGGGCTGATATGAGATTTTGAAGGGGTTGACGTTGAGTTTGAGGTGGATAGAGAGAAGAAGATAAAAGAGAAATGGTCATCGACGTCAAATTAGAGGTGTGTTTGGCGCATGCCTCACCCCATCATAGAGGGGGAACCATGACCTTTTAAATTCCACCTGGAAAAGCAGAGTTTGGTGACCGGATAGCCCCACAAACACCACCCGAAGGACGCAGGGGCCACCCATTTATTGGCGCGTGCGTGGCAAGCACCAGCAAAGTTTTCTTTTTAAAAAATATTAAATATTTATTAAAATACAAAAATTCCACTAAGTTAATTTAACAATAAAAAATAAACATCATGAAAAGACCCAAAAACCCCTGAAGGATAGTTTTGCTAATTTTGAAACTAAAGATAATTAAGTAATTTAACTTTAATAAAAAAAATAAAAAAAACAAATAAAAGCTCTTGAGCTTAAGCCATCATTTTTTTGTTCCAGGAGTATTTAAGTAATTTAATTTTTTAAAAAAGTCAAAAAGACTAATCTACCCCCAAACAATTTGAAAATGACATTGAATCATGGTAAAAAGATTATCATGCCCCTATATCCTAGCTTAATGGTTTTTTGAGCCAAGGGCAAGTTAGTCAAAACATTATTCTATTGAAAGGTGTTCATTATTCTGTATCACAATGCAGGTCGGATAAAAAAAGAATTAACATAAAAAATATCTAGGCTTTGCTAATGTTTCTTCTAGTAGAAATGTTTTTTTGTGTATTGACCTAATATGACCCTATCGACTTGGCAGGTCCTAAGACAACTCGGACAATTAGTTAAAGCATAGTTTGACTCAAAATAAATATTTAATATGATATTTTTTTTTTATAAATATTTAGGCGGAAACATATTTGATCGATTTAGGTTAATTTGTCAATCTGCATGTCGGGTCATGAGACTATAATAACTCAGTGGAAAGCAAATCAATACAAATTATGAAACCTAATTTCCAATAAATTCAATGTTGAAAAATGAAGTTAAAAAAAAAAAACTAAAATAATGACAAAAAAAAATCACTCGAGGTAACCTGTCAAACTTGCATACCAGATCATGAGATCAGGATAACCCAATATAAAGCAAATTAAAATAAATTAAGAACAATTCTCAGTCAATCCAATGTTAAAAGATGAAATTAATTAAAAAAATTATAAAAAAAACCGATTTAAATCAACCCGAGTTAATCCACCAAATTCTCGAGTCATGAGAAGAGGATAACATCATAAAAAATAAACCAAAACAAATCACGAAACCTAATTTCTAATCAACTCAATGTTTTTATTATAAAATTGAGGAAAAAAATATCAATTCAAAAAGAAAAAGAAATAACCTTGCAATCCAAGTCAAGACTAAAATAACCTCGTGAAAAATAAATTAAGAAATAATATGAAGTATAATTCCTAGTAAATCTAATATTGAAAGATATAATTAAAATTAAAAAAAATATATAAAAGAAAAACCAAAGAAAAAAAAAATTGGATCAGCAGTCAAAAACCCCTTCATGATATGGAATGTGGGACAAGGTAGAATGAGAAACAGATTCTTTATTATGAAGGTGAACTACAAGTACAATACACCATTATTCTTTTTTATTTTGTGATGATAACTAGAAACTACAGCTGATGCAATTTCCTTTACATTATCTAGTAATACCAAAAGATAAAAACCATCCCAAGGGTGGGTTACCACCACCGCTTCAGCCAGCAACACGTTTATGGCAATTCGACAGGTTCGATATTCCAAATCTCTCGGGCATATTCATGAATGGTCCTGTCGCTGCTGAACTTGTACGAGCCTGCTGTATTCATGATTGACATCTTCGTCCATGTCTGCCAACAGTTGCAAATGCTAGGAATAAATAACTGAAGAAGTATATGGCTTAATATGCAAAGAAAGAATAATAAATGCCGTGGAGCATATAACATGTTTACTCGCCCCTAGTACAGACTAACAAGAAATGCAAATATCAATAATAGAATTAAGGATCTGTGCTAAACTGGTCTGATGATTCACAAGGCAAAAAGGATCAAAGGAAATTCATAATCCAGAAACTGAGCAATGCGTACAGGTATAGCAATAAAGCGTGTTCTGACTTGTATTTTGAGTAGAAGCGAGATTGAGCATATGCGTGTAAAACTTACCTTTTGGTCATGGTATGCTTTATCGACCTCCTCTTGGCATTCTATGTAACTGGGGAAGTCCTTGCCCACTAGGAAATAATCTGCACGGCCAAAACCTTCATTTCCTTCTAATGATCCTATAAGTTCATCATAGTTGCAAGGCCCAAAAACTCCACTTTTGACAAAATCTTTCACTTCTTCAAAACTTGGGTCTGGGACAAACTGTTGAGAGGTCAGTGAGCAAAATGTGACTAGATGAAAATAGAATTTGATAAAGTGGCGATTTGCTTTTTCAGTTTCTCTTTTTGCTTTTTCTTTTTTTTAAAAAACAAAAGAAAAAAAAAACATGGAAGGGTACTATTTTTATGGTTGATATTCACTGAAATTGAACCAAAAGCTTATTATCATAGCATCCTTCCATGGTGATCCTTGTCAGTAAGCATTGCTTGATAAATAGTTGTCGGTAATTGTTTCTAATCACTGTAAAAGGATATTAGGTTATTGGATGTACCTCCCCATCAGCTCGCTCTTTCCTTAGCCCTGCAATTTCATGAGCTCTAGCACCAAAGAGAAAGAAGTTGTCTTCTCCTACTTCTTCTCGGATTTCAACATTGGCGCCATCTAAGGTCCCAATAAGGATACAACCATTCATTGCAAACTTCATATTGCTTGTTCCACTGGCTTCCATCCCAGCAGTACTGCATAGAGGGATGTGGTCAATTCACAGCACAAAAGCTATTCACAAAATCAAAGACAGTAAACCCGTATCTAAAATGTTTGACCCTCTCATTCTCACAAACTCAGCATCAGAGTATCTTGTGAAAACCAAATTTAAGAGTAATGAAATAAAATGAATTGCATGTTCTCTTAGCAATTACGGTTTTTCAGTCAAAAGTCTCGTAACCAAAAGTTTCCTCCAATAATTAGAATCATGTATTCTTTGTTACAAGACTAAGAGAAACATATGTCTCTTAATATAGAGAAAACTGATTGCAAAAAATGCACAGGTATCGGTGTCTTCATTTATTACTTCAGTGGGGAAATCTTGATTTTGCAGTATGATTAGATTTGGTTTTAGCAAAATAACATGAAAACAGAGAGATTTTCTATTGAAATCTATAATAGTACTAGTCTTGATTTACTTCTATTTAAATTTATAGTTATCAAATTAGAATCTTTTAAATTTGAATTTGAATATGTTTTTCTCTTGTAAAGTAGAATTCTAGGCTATGGAAAAAATCATGGAAAAACTTCCAGGAACTATTTATTAATTGATGGGAGGCTTGGGCAACCTCGAATATGCCTAGAAATTATCTTTTATCTTTTTTCAATTAGGTCTTTACGAGTTAATTTCTTTTTATTCAATAAAATTGTTATTGTTATCAACCTGAATTATCAGATTCGTTATAATTAGTATCAATGGTAGATCCATGGTAGAAGTAACAAGGATATCACAATTTAATAAGCAATTACAGGCATGAACATCAACAGGAGAAGCATCAACTACACCAACATATTCATCAAAAAATTATGAAAGAACTGGTGTAACAACTTCAAAACATGTCAGCTAAAGGAACCTACCCTAACCTTGAGGGCAAGGTTTTTAATGGGGGTAGAATTGTAACAGTCTTAGCCTTGATTTACTCCTATTTAAATTTATAGTTTTCAGATTAGATTAGGATCTTTTAAATTTGAATTTGAATAATTTGAATTTGTTTCTCTCTTATATTTAAGTAGAATTCTAGTTATGGAAAAAGTCATGGAGACTTTCTATCAAGTCATGAGAGGATTAGGCAAACCTCATATAAGCCTATAAATTATCTTTTATCTTTTTTCAATTAGGTCTTTGTGAGTCAATTTCTTTTTATTCAATAAAATTTCTATTGTTATCAACTTGAATTATGAGGCTTGTTACAAAACCTTGTTTCCAGGCTTGGATCAGAGTAAAAGCTGACCTATGGTTGGAATCCTATTACTAGACCTCCTGACTGAATATGCAATCTGAAACTCTCTTCATATAAAGGTAATTGGTCATACCAGAACAACACATGAAAATGTTCAAAAAGCTAATCAATGTGACAGTTATGTCGATTATCTATTGACTCTGATCAAATTTAGGCCTCATGCATAAACAAAGGTCCATACAGCCTGAATAAGGAAAGGCTGCTCCACTTTCAGGTAAAACAAGCTGAGCTTGAGCAAGTCCAAATTGAAAGGCATAATAATATGGTCGAGAATATTAGAATATATGCCATTTCCAGACTTTTTATCTCAACATATCATATCCTATAAAAAAAAAAATACGTTACAGAGAAATAGATGCAGAAAAACTGTGATACTCTATTTATAAGCAAAACAAGCCATCGAGGTGTAGCGATTTTGAGTACAGTAGTGGTTTTTAATTTGACTGGAATTATTAGTTGTGGTTGTAATTATAAGATATTTAAAGATATATGCTTAAAAAATACTCTTATATTTAATTAAGTTTAAAAGTACTTGAAGACTTCATTTGGTATCAGCTTTTGGTTATTAGATGGTTACTAGATAGCAGTCCCGCGTTACACAGCAGGCTAACCTAATTTTTTTTTCAACAAAAAATATGCTGAGATGATGTAAGTACTCATAAAAAAAAAAAAAGGATCATTGACTCAATTGTATTTAATAATCTCGATTAATTCAGATAATATGATTATATATATCTTTTCTCTGTAATGTATGAATAAAGTTTAATTACCTGATATGCTGTGAGAGCTCACTTGCAGGAATAAGCAATTCAGCAACACTGACATTGTAATCAGGGACAAAAACAACCTACGTTTAAAAGAAAAGGAGTAAGAAATGAAAAAACAAAGAAAATAGCATAACACTTGAGATTGGTGGATAGAAAGGATATTCTGGCAAGTTAGGTGGTTTGTAATTGCAGAGAAAAGAAGAAATAGCGCTTGAATTTCATTGTTTCTCAGATCAGTGTTAAATCAAATTGAAATGATCCCAAGGTTCCATATGGTCTATGAATATGGAGATGAAATAGCCAACATGTAAGGACTTCCTACCAATAGGATTGGAGAAGATATTTGTGGTTTAAGTTAATGACTTAAAAAAAAAAGTGGCACTGGAGAGACTGTAATCTCACCTCCAGTAAATCACTATTTAGTGATGAAATCATACCTTCAGTAAATCACCTATTTCTGGATCATGATTAACTGTAGCCCCAACATCTGTGATAAATTTCACTATTCTCTTGGCTTGCACATATGTAGAAAATGCTTTTCCCCCAAATATACAAACTCGTGGAACATACTTAGCTTTCCTTTCTGCAGCAGTCATTTCTTTCATCTTCTTGTAGCGGTAAACAATTCCCAAAATATTCAGTAATTGTCGCTTGTACTCGTGAATACGTTTCACCTGAACATGATGGTTTTAATCAACTTTATAGACAAAGAAAATTTTAGTGGACAAAAGGCTTCGTGTGCGTGTGTGTTAGTTTTACTCCTTCCATTGTCAGGATGTGAGTTCAACATAATAAAAATAAATAAATTCATTACAAAAATATAAATAACCCTCTATATTTATCTGAAATTTCATTTTTGATCTGTTTGTTAAAAGATGAGAGCTCTCTACTACATCACATGAATGAGAATGTGAAAAGTTCAACGTCAATGAAGTTACCTGGATATCAAACATTGCATCAGGGCTAACAGAATATCCTGTCTTTTCTTTGAGGAATGATATCACCTTCATCTTGTTGCTCCTTTTGGCTGCCTTCCACTGCACTTGGAGGTCCTCATTATCGGAAAACTATATGCAAATCACACATTCTGGTCAGGAAGTACAGAAGCAACAAAGTCAAAAAAGACAATTAAATGTACAGACATGATTAATCAACAAAGAAGTAGACGGATGTTAGAAACTCAAGTTCCAGGTGTAAAAAATCAATACAGGTCCCAGACTTCAGATGGGATACAACTTTTCAACATTATTATGAAAGCAGTAATTTTTTGTCTTCAAAGAATCCAAAATTTCTGCAAACTGGTTGGTCAGCAGGAATATGTTGGCCAAGGCATAGTTGCAATCTGAGGGATGTTGAGCTTTAAAAGGACATGGAGGCGATGAAAATTTCAAAGTGACAACTTTCTTCTTCAAAGCCTTCTATTAAACAGAAGTGCTTCTGAAACACAGTTTGAAACGAGAGCAAGACGGATACTCAACTCATTTCGAAGCAAAGAAATTTCAAGAAGTTGTGATCAAGAAATCTTAGGAACTACTAACCAATATGGCACAAATCTATGGGTTACCAGCCAATCTGTATAAACTGAAACTGTAGAGCATTGAGAGGATAAATTAGTTAAAACATGACACTTTTTATTCTTCAGTGCCCTTAGTTAACATGAATTATCTTGGTAGCGTTGTCTAAAGGTTGTGCATGGATGCTAAAGTCATTGTAAATGCTAACCACAAATTTTGATCAAGAAATCCTAAGATATTAATGAACTTTGAACATGAGCTCTCTTCCCAGAGGTCAAAATGTTACAGCACAAAAAAAGGGATATGATCATAGTCTCTGTAGCAGTAAGGAAGTCAGACAATTCCGGACCCGAGTGGATATTAAGACATGTACAACATGGTACTCCCAAGATTTTGAAGTTCCCAATAATATTAACATATCAAATATCGCAACAATGGAAAGCAAAAGAAATGCTCATACAGAAAAATGGAAAGACTGTATAATTTGATTTCAGCAATGGACAAGTGTGATCTACCAATTAAGAGAATTTCGGAGATGTGAAATCCAGATGCAGTGGATTACCTTTCTTAGTTCTGCCAGTTTTTCAGTATTTAAAACCCAATCATCCATGCCAATCCAGTCAGTAATAATTTTACTCAAACCTGGATTGCAGAAATGAATCCATCTTCTTGGTGTAACCCCATTTGTCTTATTTTGAAACTTATCTGGCCACAACTGTCAAATTTCAGAACAATGGTTAAAGAGATGGGGATTTTTTAATTATTAAATGGACTGAAAATCCTCAGAATCAATAGAATCATTTAGCTGAATTATATTGCCATTAAAGAAGGCAAGAATACCTTATAAAATGCATTAAATACTTCATCCTTGACTATTTCACTATGTATCTCAGCAACTCCATTTACTGCATGACCACCCACAACAGCAAGATTAGCCATACGGACCATCTTTGGTGGTTTAGGGGGTGGTTCTGCCATTATCTTCTCCTTCTTCTGAGTTACTTTGCTTTTGGATTCATCTTTTTCATCAACCAGCTCCATTTCTTCTTCAAAATCATTAGCTCTCTTAGTTTCTTCTTCCAAATCATTAGCTCTCTTAGTTTCTTCTTCCAAATCATTAGCTCTCTTAGTTTCTTCTTCAAAATCATTAGCTCTCTTAGAGAGAGTTTCTTCTTCAGAATTATAAACTAGCTTGGTTTCTTCATCAGAATTTTCTAATTCCTCACTGGTAACACCCACAGAGCTTTGCTTAGGCTTAACAATCAACTCTGCAAAAGCTGAAGGGAGATCAACATTTTCTAATATTCTCATTTCCTTCAGTTTCTTCTCCAACAAATCGGAATCTTCGGTACCATACTCTGATACTATGGTGCAAATCAGCTGTCAAATATGAAATGAGAACAATTAGATTTAAGGTGAAAACAACAGAGAAACTGGGTTTTGCTTCATGAACATCTTCAATTTTACCTCTTCATCAATCAATTCAATGATCTCAACATGTCGTGGTAGTAGTTTCTGCATAAGTTCTAGACTCCATTTCTCCAAAGCCTCTGGTAGAACAGTATGGTTTGTGTATGCCACAGTTCTATTAAATAAAAGGAAGATTGAAAGGATACAAGTTATCAAACTAGAGAATAACAAAAGTGAGATAACTTTATGGACTAAATAATTAATAAAAACAAGAAGAAGGAAAATAAATGCTTCAAAAAACCTTCAAACATATCTATGTTCTATCTGATTTTCTCAGCTATTTCAAGTAGGAAAATGAGATAGGCCAATCTAATGCATGAAACAAGTTGGAAAGAACTGAAGTTAAAGAGAGAACAGGAAATAAAAAATGAAAAAATAAACATATGATTTGTCAACTGCAAACAGATAATAGAGGAGCAAACATTAGAGAATTAAATGGAGAATTTCGTTTCTCCATTTTATTCTCTGCAGATCACTTGGCAAATTGTCTTAGAATGAAAGACAGAAACCTAAAGAAGAGGCTCTCTAACGAAATCCGCTAACTGGTACCAATCAACCAGAATGAGGGGTAAACAAGAAACTCATCAAGTAATAGCTAATATGTCCATTACATTAGAACCATTCAGCTATTTGCTTGGTATATTTTGAATTCCTCAGATCATGACTGTTTAGGAGGATATCTTCCGAAACAAATGAATTTGGTAAAATCCCTCTACATTAAACAGCTGTGATTGGGAGTACCTTTGAGTGATATTCCAGGCCTCCTTCCAGCTTAAACCTTTCAAATCTATCAAAATTCTCATCAACTCAGGGATGCACAGTGTGGGATGAGTGTCATTCATCTGCACTGCAACTTTCTCTGGAAATTTTTCCCAATCTATGTTCGATCCTGATCTTCTCTCAAAACATGATATGATATCTTGGAGAGAAGCTGAACACAAGGTATATTGTTGCTTCAACCGAAGAATCTTGCCCTCCAGTGAGTCATCCCCAGGGTAAAGAACGTGGCAAATCTGATATTACATGAAATCACTTTCATAACCAAATCTTACCATTTACAGTTCATGTTGTACTAAAAAACAAAGCAATGGCATTAGATATGGAAGCTAAAAAAGAGAGTGCAGCAACGGACAAAGACATCGTAAACTTGGAGAAGAAAACATGGCAGTACGCAAAACCCTGAATCAATAGGTTTGATTAATGAATTTTGAGCCCGGGACAATAGCTTATACTGTCTAAATTAACATGCAACATGTAAAGCAAACTTTTTTGTGAGAACATAAGTATTAAGAAGAAGGAAACACACATACACACCTTTTCAGCATTTGAGAGGGCCTCATATGCTTTGGTGTGGTCTCCTGCATTAAAAGCATATAAGTCCAAATCTTCTGATGGAGCTTTTGTTGACCAAAGTCTAAGGTTAATAGTGGTTTTAGTTTTATATCCCGGTATTGGGACATCATATGCCACAGCCTTAATATCTTCTCCACCAATCCAGTGTTTTTTCCCATCTGATCCAGAGACAACCTTGCCGTAAAATTTTATAGGATATGAGATATCATTTCTAAGAATTTCCCAGGGATTGCCCATCTACAAGGATAAAATAAAGTTAAATGAAATGTAAGAGGTTATCATAATGGATAAATAAAGTGTCACCAAAACCTAATCAAAGTTTTATAAACTTCACATACCAGTGGAATTGCCTGAAATGAAAGATAATGAGCAGAAAGCATCAAAGAAACCATACCTCAAGCCAATCTTCAGCAACTTCCTCCTGACCATCTTTTGTAATCTGCTGTTTAAATAAGCCATACTTGTATCTTAATCCATAGCCCCATGCTGGGTAATTTAACGTTGCCAACGAGTCCAAAAAGCAGGACGCAAGTCGCCCAAGACCCCCATTTCCAAGTGCAGCATCAGGCTCCTATTAACACGCACTCGATGGATTTATTTTTAGGTTGCACACAGACGGAGAGAAAAACATGTACGCATGTAGGTTTATTTTTATTGAAAAGCTTTATTAAATAAATATCAAAGTCATTGCAGTAAGCAGCAGAGGCTTCAAGCCACAGGTTTCAAAATATCAAAGAGAAATAGTCAATAATTTAAAGAAACGTTCCAATTCAGTTTTCAATTAATTTTCCAAATATTAGTTAACTGTTATTTAATCAAGTCAATGAGATCTGAGTCTTAAGTTTCAGCAGCTAGCTTGTTTCTTTGTATCCTCTCCATTTTGCCTTTCCCCAAAGATTGTGACACGTACCATTCAGCTTCATCTAACTGGCCTTTGATTTCAAGTAAGTTTTGCTTAAAAGAAAAGGGCTTCAAGTAACACCAGGTTATGCAAAATATACCATTAATGATCAGCGACACTACTAATTTGTGCCTAAAGACGTTACTAAAAGAAAATCACCTGGCAAGCCACATTTTCTAGGCTGTGCCCAAGCTTGCTCAAAGCCTCTGCATAAGCACCAGTCAGCTCTAAATTACCAATGGCATTCAACAGTGCTCTACCCTACAAAAAGAGAGAATGATTAAACAATAATGCCAGGCATTATTGAAGTCTGTTTTCTAGCTAATAATAATAATAATAATAATAACACTATGGAATGTTGGAAATGACGCAAGGGAACACAACAAACCTGTAGAAATTCCATTGATAGATAATATGCCTGTTTTGCATTTAACCTCTCATAAGACTCGTATGTTGAATTCCAATTTATAATGAGAGCATCACGGACACTTTGTGCAGTAGCATAGTAAGCCTTGGGAAGCTCAAATCGCTCCGGAGAAAACAACGGTGTGAATTCTGCATGGTATTTGATACTCGAGGCAATAGATGAAGCATTTGGAGTGGAAGGATTCAAAATTCTTGGGACTTCTGCAATAAAAAAAGAAAATAAATAAATATTTATATATATATATATATATAAAGAAAAACTTATTTTGACATTCCCTATTCTTTTGCAACTAAGGAGCTAGGAAAACAAACATCCATGTTACTTTTTTTATATAAAAAAAAACACTTGATTTTGTTCAAAATTTGGCATTTCAGCATCAAAAAAGATCCGAACCCATCATCAACTCATAAAAAATAAAAAGACATCATAATGAGAGATGGTTTTCAGCTTTTTGCTGCTTATCTCAAACGACCTGTTCCTGGATTAATTAAACAGCAAGCAAGATCACCAAATAAATATCGTGACAGCTTCTGATAATAATAATAATAATAATAATAATAAGATCTTAATCCGAACAGACGAGACGACGGGTTCCAATACAATCTAATAGATAGTAAAAAAAATAAAAATAGAATTCATCACTATCACTATAACAGCAACAACAACAATAATAAAGCATACATATCGCACCAAACACAGAAGTTGAGGAAAGAGTAAAATGTAAAAGAAGCACGCGCGCACCTTCTTCTTCGATGAGAGCATCATCTTTGAGTTTCTGCTTAGGTTCGCTACTTGACACATTCTTAATACTGACCGAGACCGACCTCCTTTTTACCACACGACGCGAATTCATGGAGAAGAGCTGCTGCTTCCTCCTCCATTTTGATCCAAAATCGACCAATCTTGATATTGAACTGCCATTGCTGCACCAATGCGACGTCGGTGAGAAATGTGAACTAGTAGTAGCCATTGCTCTCTCTCTCTCTGTGTGATCACAAGAGAGACTGAATCTCAGATGATTTATTTATGATAATAGTACTAATAATAATATAGAATAAAAAGGAACTTATCTTATCTCCTCACGGATTTTTTGGTTAAATCATCAATGTTCTAATAAATTAATTAAGAAAAAAAAAAGGGATCGATTCACGAGGGCCGCCCGTCTCTCTTCCCATAAGTGCTCGCTTACTTCTTCGAATTCGATCCTCTACGGTCTATTTTCTGTTTGAATTTCTAAGACTGCCAGGTGGGATTTGTGAGTTTTATTTACCTAACGTGGCTGAGTTGAATTGGGTGCTAATGTTGAGTTGCTGCCATTTTTTATTATTCTAGATTGGTCGTGGGGGAAGGGGGATTTTCTTTTTTATATGGGTAAAACGACAAGGAAATGGAGGTATTGTAAGTTACTGGCAAGTTGCTACGCAAGTGCATGTGTATCGTACATTTGTACTAATTTAATTGGCTGTCAAGTTACGTCTGGAATTGCGGTGCTTTGCTTGTGTTTCACTTTTATGGATGATTTGAATATTATAAAACTTACGTAACTCAGTTTGCGGTAAAGATTTTTAAAAGAAATATTTTTTTAAAAAATATATATTAAAATAATATATTTTTTAAATTTATTTGTTATATTTGAAAATACAAAGAAAAATTAATTTAAAATAAAATTAAAACAAATTCAAAAAAATTTTAAAATATTTTTACAGCGCATAAATGAGTTTTTATAATATTATTTTAAATTAATATATTATAAATTAGAATAAACCGGTAATTCACTCTAATTAAATTTTTTTAAAAATTGAATGTTAAGATAAAAGAATAGGGTATTCCTAATATCTATAGTTTTAAAATCCGGTCTGACTTGACGGATCGATCCGGGACCTGGCAGACCCAGAATTGGAACCGAGCCGGGTTTAAGAAAAAATAGAAAAAGGTAAAATCTGGGGTGACCTGGCTGACCGGGCGATCCAGTTGACCTGTCCAGACCCGGTTAAAAACCTAGTTGCAACTTGTTGACTTTTTTTTTTACTAAAACAACATCGTTTTAATTTAAAAAAAAAAGAATTGACCTAGGTGACCCGGTGACCCGGTCAAAACCCGGAACCCGGATCGGGTTTAAAAACTATGCTAATATCTTTATTAATTGCAATTTAAAATTTTGATTATGGAATCAATTTTGATTTATATCAAGTAAAATACTTTATTTAATAGGGTAATTCTCATTCCTCCTTACATTTATTTAACGGTTTACAACTTTCTCCCTTTCATTGTTATTGTCACCATCTCACCACCATTATTCCCAGAGAGACTAGTGTTGAAAGAAATGGCAGAACCAACAAAAGGCTCACGTAACACCTGAGCCCACGAATACAATGATCACAATCTGGAAAACCGCTGTGGAGAACATGATAAAATCCAGCAGATTTTTAGGAGGTATTGAGTATGAAACTATTTAGGAGATTTTTCCCATCAAATTGAAGGATGGCAAGGACAATTATTTGATAGATGTTATGTCCAATGACATTCCTCCACGTGGTCCTGGTGATTATGTTTAAAGTCCTGCTAACCGGAGGTCTTTTCCTCCGTCCATCATGAGGCGGTTCAGTAGCCATTGCCTACGCCCCAAGAGCTGCAAAGGAGCTAACCAGAGATGCATGCAGGAATGAAATTGATCTTCAGAGCAGGACCAAAAGACATCGTGAATCATCCTCTCAAAATGGAGATTAGAAAATATTGAGAAAATAGCCACTAAAAGCACAAAGAAAGCCAATAAAGCTCAATTAATGACCCAGCGGTTCGAGGATCCCCTCCCAGGCACAGCAAAACGCAGACAGCAACATTTAAAAGGCAATCTGCACCGTGAAAAGGAACAAAATCAAGTGCAAGAATGAGATACGTCAAAAAAGCACATGGTGTATTAACAAGCTCAACCACCATGAAAAAACAGACTAAATGAACTAATTCCATTCCAAACAACGTCCACTTAATTAATTCCCATGGCCAACATGCTTAATTGGCATTAGTTGACGTGGATCTACACGTTACAAATACCTATCACAAGTTCAAAAAAACTACATTAAAATAAATATCGAATGGGCTGGTCGTACCAGTTTTGATTAAGGCTAAACTTAAGAAAGTTTTGGTTAATGCTAAATTTAAAGGATTTTTTGGAGCATCAAGAGAAGCTCTTAGTACATTTAATTCATGTTCAAGAAGGTCTTACTATACCCTTATTTGGGTTATAAAGTTTTGACAACAAGACTAACAATTTTATATCAGTTTCAGTCAGCCTTGTTATGTGATGTTTCCATGTATTTTGTGGATTTCTAACTAGTTTTAGATTTTTTAATATGTGTTGGAATATTAATTATTTTATTTAAATATTTAAATTTATTATTTTTATTTTATTTTCTTGTCACGTAAGGAGAAAACATAATAAAGAAATCCAAACTGACTTAGAAAATACATGTGGCAACAAAGTTTCCTTGTTGTGCAAGGAGAATAATTTAGCAACTTAATTGTGTCTTTAGTATTGGAAGGATATCAAGAGGTGACAAAAAGAAACATTAAAGACAACATCTTTTTTCTTCCAAAAGAAGGATAAATACAAGGCTGAGATTAGAATCATATTCTAACTTGGAAACCAAATGGGCGACAACTTCTCCTTTAGTTCCTGGAATTATTAGGCAGCATTATGGCTATAAATAAGTTTTGTATTAGACCTACAATGTTTTTTTTTTTCTTATCTTCTCACGACAAATAAAAACTTAGGACTTATGGGCTTTATTTTTATTTTGTTAGCTATAACTCAAGGCTTGTTTAGGCTTAATTAATAATTTGTTTTCAGCTAGGATCCAAAACTTGTTTGGATCAGAGTTTGGGCTTACTAGTAAAGGTTTTGGGTTAGTTTTTATAAGTGAGTCAATTAAGCCCACAATGATAGATCCATTAGGGTTAATTTCTCAAAATTATTTAAACACATGTAAGCCTAAATTTCAACACCTTTGATGAATAATACTTCTGAACTTTTTAGTTTTAACATGTGAGAGAGATTCTTATATTCTTTAGTACTTGAACAAACTGAATCTGACTTATCAAAGATTGACTAGTTTTGTGACATCATTCGACTTCATTTTAATAGTGTTGGTGCCTAGGGACATGTTTTCATTTTGTCACACTCCTATCAGACATCTTTCCGCTTTCCGGGATCAGATCTCAATCTTGATTATGGGTTGAGTGACCACGTGCTCATGAAGTTCACATCAGTTGGTATCAAAGCAAGGCTCCGAGAACAAGTCATATCCTTATAAAATTTTCATTTTTCTAATGTTTGTTAAGTTTTTTCAGTGTTTGCGTCAATCTTCTTCTTTGTGTATGTGGCATACTAGTAAAAAAAATATTTCATTTTGTTACTATCTCTAAACATATAAGTATTATAAAAGTCTAAAAAAAGATTTAAAAAAAATGAATAAAGAAAGATGTTATTCAAAGCTTATTGTAATTTTATCATAGAAACATAACTCTTAGAGAACCCTAAGAAAAATACCTCAGAATTAATTGAAATTTCATATACTTCTTATTGAGGGTGAATTTTCCCTATATATTAAATTTAGGCTTAATTAGATATCATTTAGATAAGGTTTCAATTCAGAGTTTAATTTTATTGCAAACTGATCATACACGGGTTTCGATACTTAGGCATAATAGAATGACCTCTAAATTGAGATCTATAGTTTTTAGGTACTAATATACTAAATATTTAATTTTAGGTCATTCTGATATCATTAGGTCTTAGTTTCAATTATGGTGCTTCAAAATTATGTAATAGGTAGATTTGCGTCAAGTTCCAAACTGTGTTTTTCTACTATTTGTTTTGACCAAATCAGTTTGTTATGTTATTTTGGGATTATTTAGGAGTCAAATAAGTGTCTTCATTAATTTTCACTTCTGTTTTATTTCGCATCTTTGTTTCGTCCACAATTTGTATGAATTTGCATTGCTACTCGTGAAATCATAATTGTAGTTTTATTTTGCTTGTTTTTAGTATATTTATTAATTCTTGAGTCTATATTCATATTTGAATTGTGTTACGAAAGCCTTTAACTTTGATTGGTTGGATTTTTAGTTTCAAAAGAACCGAAAGAAAACAAGTTATAAGGTAAAAGGCATAATGAGTTTATTATAGTGAAAAGCCTTGATTTTATGTGAAATATGAGAGGTGTGAGGATATATTTTGTGCTATTCACCAAAGTTTTGCAGATTTCAAAGGATTTCTGAAAACAACGAATCAGCGACACCAAACATCGAATTCTCTTTCCAAATGGGAGCTATGGACTAACAAATTAAACTTTTGACTAAGGTGACCAAGGAGTTGAAGGATGAAATGGACTCAATGAAGCAACATAATAGTGGGGATGAATGCAGAAGCAGTAATATTTGAAGGACTATATAGAATGATAGAACTGATTTTGATGAGTTTGTTAATGATAACACAGATATGGGTGATGATGACTATGAGTTTGCATTTGTAGGCCAAGGAAACAGGTTTGTGCCGAATAGAGCAAGAAGGAATGTAAGCTTCGAAAATGGTGGAGTTTTTTGTTAGAGAGAGAATTCCCAAGATTTTGGGCATCGTGACGATTCAGGTGGAGAGTTAGGTACTATTAAGTTGAAAATACATGCTTTCTAAATGAAATTTTTATAAGTAGGGAAGAATGTAAATCCTCGAATTTTTAAAGCTAAAACATTTATATATTAGTTTAAAAAAATGATAAAATGACCCTTAGGGTGTAGAGGACTAATTGATATGTTTTATGTAAGAGTTTAACAAGAAAAATTAATTTTTCTTGCATAAAATCACCTACCAACCAGTTTTGTGCTATCAAGCATAATGTTCAATTCGACCGTCAAACCGGGCTGATATTTTACGAGGAATCTCTTCACATATTGTTTTATATGTAGTTAATATTTTAGAGCGATCAAAGTTCAGTAAAGTCGTCAAAAAAATGTCAACAATTAGACTAAAAAATAGCATGAAATTTATTAATGGTAGTTTCATAAATACACCTGATGAGCTGGAAAATTCCAGCAACTCTTTTCTTTCTTGAACCCACGGTTGGACAGGAAAAAAAAAATGAAGAGAATAGGAGAGAAAAGAGAGCTTAAGAGAGAAAGAGAGAAAAGGCAAGACGGAACCCTAAATTTGTGTTAGGAAAAGTGTTTTTAGCTAGAAATCAACAAGAAACAAGAGAGAAAAGAAGGAATAAGGGAACTTAGGAGACAAAGTGAAGTTCTAGAGAGAGAAAGTAGACTTTGAATGAGGAAGATGATGAATAGAAAACCAAGATAATGTAGTTAGCCTTGATTCTTGATTAAAACACTTAGGTAAGTTGTTTTAAAGTAACAATTGCTTGATTTGTTATGTTTTTCATATGGTTCTTTGAAATTCCTAAATTTTGAAATGTTAAGATTTGTATTAATATTGGTAGGATATACTTTGAAATTGGCTTTTGTGGTTTATGTTGATGTTGTGAGATTAAAAGATGGTTGGGAAAAAAAATGTGATGGAGGAGGAAAATTGGGCTTGAATGGCTAACCATGGGAGAAGAAACATTTAATGAATGGGGGTGTGATTATTATGTAGAATGAAGGAAAGGATATAACAAGGGAAAGATAAGGGAAAGTGATTATGGCATAGGTGATAAAGGAAATGAGGTTATGTGGTTTTGTTTAGAAAAGTATGTCATGAGTAATGTATATTAAGGTTAAGATTATTAATAGGAAAGTGTAAAAAAGAAATATGTATTTAGCATAAAGGATAAAATTATATTAGGGTTGTGTTACATGATAGGTTAAAAATCTGGAAAGAAAAGTGAATATTGTTATATATGGTGAAAATAAAAAGGACTAATAGGCTTGATGAAATGTAATGTAGGGATTAGATAATGAGAATCATGTAGATGAGGAAAATGTTAAAAAGATGTTATGATATAGACATTGTGAAAATATTATATGAGGAAGGTAAATGGATATAGGATATTGTTTGACTTATATGTTGGTACCAATACAGATGCTTTTCAATAAATGTTAGGAGGAGCATTCAGAGTCGGGACATCGACAGAAGGAGCTCGAGCATCAAGAGTTGTAGGTAGGAGTTGCTACCTTAAACTTGTTTACTTTAGTTGTTTGATTTTCTTGTTAAATTAATGTTTGTGAAATAGAAGAAAATAAAAAGTTGGTACTAAGATCATGAATTGGATAAAAATGATTGTTGGAGAATATAATTGAAATGAAGTTTGTGATGAATGATTATGGATAAAGGTATTATGGAAAATATAACCTAGTTATCCGTAGAAACAGAAGGTAAGGGCTAGTGAAGTAACTTAATCATCTGCGAAGTTGGAGATTAAGGGAATGTAAATTTAAACTTAGTTGTCTGTAATTACGAAATCTAAGGGTTAGTGTTATAACTTAATTGTCCATAATGAC
>Ga0307518_10001300_pt1 | contig 18701 bp, 16 predicted proteins | sample 25_EM_MG_FD_203889 | JGI IMG/M metagenome (GOLD analysis project Ga0307518, IMG submission 203889) | Populus trichocarpa ectomycorrhiza microbial communities from riparian zone in the Pacific Northwest, United States - 25_EM | ecosystem: Host-associated > Plants > Roots > Unclassified | place...
CTAATTCTCTGCACTCCCAATCCCTCCATTATTCCTTCTCCAACACAAGCCGCTATACTCTCTCCACCATAAATTTATACGTATGCGAGAGTATCTATACAAATCTACTTGTTTTTCTAGATCTTTACCGCATTTTATGGATCTGCAACCCCACACCACACTCACGCTGTCTTGATTTTTCTCTCTCCTAGGGTTTTGATTTTGACTGACCGTTTACTCTCTCACTGAACAATGCTTGACACTGAACGCGACTGTGAGCTCAGCCGGAGCTCCTCGAACATCCCTTGGATCTCCGGCAAGCTTCAAGGTCGTCGGTTTTGACAATGCTTTTGCTCGGATTCTGGATTTTGGTTTGAGTCAAGATGCATACCTTGGCGACATCGCTGCTTGTTCTTTGCTTGTCTAGCTTTGTTTTTACTTGTTTAGGTAACCGTTTCTTGATCGTGCTTCTTAATTTAACGCTTTCTTTACATTTTTATAGCTATTTCAGCTTGATTGAGCTAGAGACCGCCGGATTTTCTGGTCAATTTTGCTTGCATTTTTACGAAAGCAAGCGAAGAGTCTCCTTTTCCTTGCCTGTTTAGCTTTGACGCTTCTAAGAGTTTAATGTGGTGTTAATTGTGGTGAATTGCTGTTTAGCACAAACTTTAGCATTGCTAATGTGCTTGTTTTTTTCTAATTAACGATCAGTAGTTTCAAGACATTAAATTACGTGATTTTTCTGCGGCTAATTGGAGCGATTGTCTTTTATTTCTTATGAATTTGAAGTGTCATGGTTGTGCATTCATGTTTCTGCCTCTTTAGGTAGAAACGATCTCACGGATTTGATTTCTGTACCTTCTGTCTTGAGATTCAGGACATTTTTTATGGAGTTGACAGAATTTTGGAAGCACATGGAGAAGAATTGCAGAATTCGAACATTTATCCACGCCATGTCCTTGAATGGGATTGGGTTTTGATACGCGGGGATAAAATTGACAATGATTCTAAAAATCTCAGGAAATAGACACAATGTGTGATGTTTATTTGCTAAAATTGAAAGAAAGCATACATGGCAATTGTTTTTACAAATTGATGAACTAAGTCTTGTGATGTCAGATAGATAAGATATGGCCTTCATTATAAGCTCAATGATGCTAATAAATAAAGTATAATATCAAGGTTCTAAAAGGTATCGCTCCTCCTGATGCACATTGCTCATGGTCTTGCATATCTTACTTCCTTTTTTTCTTTCTTTTTGTTTTTTGTGAGGGTAAACAGTCTGATATAGTAGGATGTATGCTGTAAGTTTGATATGTCTATTTGTTTGAAGTTTCTTGTCTTAATTACAAAATATGAATCCCCAATTTTTTCCTTCTCAAGTCTCAATTTTAACACCAAAATTTCAAATTTTTATTTTATGTATAAAGGAGATGTATAATGATGAGGAACTACTCAGACAAAGTGGCCGAGATTCATTTCGTCAAAGGAAATCATCTCATTTTTTTAAGGAACTCTTTAGAAATTCAAATCTCATTCCTAATGCTTTTGTTAAAAGTACACTAACATCAGTTTTACTTTTTGGCAATGTGAAGAAATTATTCACTTTTTATGATTCTTTATTGGATTCTCCGTGGTTTTTTCTGATCCTCTAAATCATGATGCCTATGCCCGCTGCCTATGAACGTTCACTTTATCTGAGAACCAGGGAGAAGGAAAATTCTAGGTTGGCATCTATTAATTGACTGTACTTTTTATGAAATCAAGCAATGACTTTAACTTTAGCCTGTTTTTTTTTAGGCTTTAGGAGAGCAATTAGTTTTGGGTTGTTAATCTGGATATTTTCTGTTTAGTAGGTTAAAATGATCTTGCCAGTTTTTTGATAGTGTGGTTGTCAAGTTTACTGTATGTATTAAGAGATTAGCATGATCTCACTGGTTTCTATACCTTCTTTATGGAGAACTAAGATTTTTTTTTTTAAAGAGGGCAGATAGAATTTGAAAATGCAATTTCTGTCAAGTATAATGTACATTCATTGTGTGCTGAAGGATAGCTTAAATTTTAACACACGCCCATATAAATTGAGAATGATGCAATAAACCCGAGGAAATAGGCATGGTGGGAGATGTTTATATGCTAAAAATCGAAAGAAACCATACATGGAAATCTTTTTATGCTGAAAAGGCATTCACTTGCTTAAGAAATTGATTACCTAAGTCTTGGGATTGGATAAGATATGTTCTTTGTAAATTTGACAATGCTGATTCATCAAGTAATTGTTTGAGGCACTATCACTTTTACAAATTCTCCTAGCCACTGGTTTTCTTTTCACATGAAAGGAAACATCTTATTTACAAATATATATCCACTATGTTTACAGTTGGATTTACACTCTAAGCATGAAGTGTCTCCTTGTTTTAAGGTTCTAGTCTTAATTATGAATTGTCAAATTCTTAAAATCTTGAATTTATTATGATAATCTCAATGCATTTTAACATATAAAGGAGATGTATAATGATGAGGAACTACTCCATATTGAGAACACATTAAGTGGCCAAGTTTCTTTGCATAAATAAAATCATCTTATTTTGTTTCACTGATGGAATTCAGTAGACTTCAGATGCTTTATTTAAATCACCCTAACAAAATCAGCTTTAATTTGGTGAACGTGAACAAAAAAATTTCCATTGTTTATACTTTTTCGAAATTCTTTTTTTCTGACCTGCTTAATAGGGATGCCCATGCCTAGTTTTGTGAGATACATTCACTTTATTATCGAGTTTGTTTTTCTTTTGCTTGACTTTTCTATTATTCATTAATTGTTTTCTTATCCATTCCATTCATCCTTGCACAGTTATGACATGTTAGATATCAATTATTTGCATATTATTTTTTTTGGTTAGATTCCTTGTATTATTTATCACTAAGGGTCTTGCAACATTGCTTCATTCAAGAAAACCGACTTATCTGCTCTGTATCTTTTTCAGGACATCCATTACTTCATATGTATTTGTCTCCTTCTTTGCAACCAAGCTGGCCATTATCTGTGAAAGACATTTTTGTGAGACATGGTAAGCTGCAAAGACCAATGTCATGCTGTAATGGAAAAATTCAATGATAATAAATTAAGGCACTGTTGTCTGCTGGTCATCTTTTTTTATTTCATATATACCAATCTTTAACTGTATGTGATTTGCTGTGCATTATTGCTGACTATGGATAACATGCAACCTACTGGTTACAGGAATGTCGCTTGCAATGAAAGTGTCATTTGCTCGATCGCGGCCATCTCGAAATCACGTGGTTAAGCCTTCTTTGGGCCCTATCCTCTCACCTGCAACTTCTTTGGTGCATCAAGGTACCATTTGCTCTCAATTTCTCACCAACTTGCCTTGGCACTGCTGTTAGAATTTCACTAATACTGCCTTTTCTTTTTTCAGCTCTCCCCCCTGTTCCTAGCAGTGCACCCTTACCAAGACGTCATGGTGGTCATCATCATCGCCATGTGAAACCTGTAGTGACTGCTCCATTCCCTTCAGAAGAGCAAAGTAAAATTTGGCAACTAAAGTTTTTAGTTCTTTTTGAGATGCTTTTGCTTTTATGTTGACAAAAGATTTTCTGGCAGGCTGTGATCAAATATGCACAGAGCCACTCACTGCATCTCTCTCTGGCTCACCTTGTGGCTGTGTTTATCCTATGAAAGTTAGACTTCTCCTAGATGTGGCTCCGTATGCTGTTTTTCCTGTAATGAGAGAGCTAGAGAGTGAAGTTGCAGCAGGCACGTATCTGGAACAGAGTCAAGTGATAATCATGGGTGCAAGTGCTGACAGTCAGAATCAGGGGAAAACTGTCGTGGATATCAACTTGGTTCCACTTGGAGAGAAGTTTGATAATACTACTGCAATACTTACATATGATAGATTTTGGAAAAACAAAATGCCTTTAAATATAACTCTTTTTGGTAATTATGAAGTTATATACATTAGTTATCCAGGTAATAATCTCGATTCTCTTGTAAATCTTTGTGGCTTTACATATATTATTATAATGGTTATGACCTAACTCCTAAGAGTCTACCAGGGATTCCTTCTTCACCACCATATCCAAACTACACGGGGAGTGGTCCGAGTGGAAGTGCAGGAGATCTCCCCATTACTGCTAATTTTGCGAGCAAGACCCAGAGGATGAATCTTAGAACCATCACCACCATTGCTTTGTCAGCATTTGTGGTTTTAGTGGTTTGCATTGGGGCAATTGCTGTTGTTGTGAAATGGAGGAAGTCTGGAAGACCATCAAGTGCTGTTGGTCCGGCATTTACATCCTCTATAAATAAAAGATCTGGTATGTCCCTCTATATTCATTCTGTTACAAATCTATTTGGTCAAAGTGTCATATAATATTTATGCTTTTATATCTCCACTTTTGAATGTCAATCCTGTTATTTTGCAGCTTCTAATATAGTTTCTAATGGAGAATACAAGCGGGAAAGTTTACAGAAATGCATGCTATCAAAATCTTTTAACATCATTTTGCAATTCTCTTTTGGAATAGAGCATACAGTTTTAGTAGCTGTGTTTTATTGTACTTATTTTGTATCATCTTTTAATAATTATTATTAAATAAGATTAGTCCATGCCTTAGTTAATTATTACTGGATTGCTACATGTAATGCAGGCATTGGGTCTTTCTTGTCAAGCAGCATTGCAAGCTCAACACCAATGTCCCTCATGTCCAACATGGCTACTTGTATGCTCTCCGTCAAAACATTTTCATTCGCTGAGCTTGAGAAGGCAACAGACAAGTTCAGTTCAAAGAGGATTTTAGGTGAAGGAGGATTTGGACGTGTTTACCTCGGGAGTGTCGAAGATGGAACTGAAGTTGCTTTTAAGCTGCTTACAAGGGACAATCAGAATGGAGACCGTGAATTTGTCTCTGAAGTTGAAATGTTAAGTCGATTGCATCATCGAAACCTTGTGAAACTTATTGGCATATGTATTGAAGGGCGCACACGCTGCTTGGTGTATGAACTTATTCGGAATGGCAGTGTGGAATCGCACTTGCATGGTATTTCCTCATCGCCTTTGTCTTATTTTTTTCTGTTTTTAGTTGCACCATGTGCATTCTGTATTTTGTCCTGGATACCTCCTGATGACAGGGAGCCTCTCATTTGGTAATAGTCATTCAATTGTCTTGCAAGTGATTTTATTTTCCCTGAAATGAGAAGGTAAAATGAAGTTTCTTGTTCAATGCCCCATTTATTGATGTTTAAGGTGTTGACAAGAATAAGGGACCTCTTGACTGGGATGCACGGTTGAAGATTGCCCTTGGAGCAGCTAGGGGATTGGCCTATCTTCACGAAGATTCCAACCCTCGTGTAATTCATCGAGATTTTAAGGCTAGTAATGTTTTACTAGAAGATGACTTCACCCCCAAGGTCTCTGATTTTGGCTTGGCGAGGGAAGCAACAGAAGGAAGTCATCATATATCTACTAGGGTCATGGGAACTTTTGGGTAATTATGCTTGCCTCGCCAGTTTTTAGTACTCCATAATTAACAGATTTATTTGTCATCACCAGTCATGTTGAACTGTATTTATTTTACTATTTCTTATCGGGGTTGGTGAATTCTTAACTATCCATGAAAGTCTGTATGAGTTATGTTGGCTGATGTTTCTTTTATTTTGTTCTTTACATAGTACTGACAGTTATTCAGATATTACTTTAGTCCCTTGTTAACTCTCTTAAATTTTTGGTTTGTAGGTATGTTGCCCCTGAATATGCAATGACAGGACATTTACTTGTAAAGAGTGATGTCTACAGTTATGGGGTTGTGCTGCTTGAGCTTCTGTCTGGAAGAAAACCTGTGGATATGTCCCAACCTCCGGGACAGGAAAATTTAGTGACTTGGGCACGCCCGCTGCTAACTACTAGAGAAGGATTGGAGCAGTTGGTGGATCCTTCCTTGGCAGGAAGCTATGACTTTGATGACATGGCTAAAGTGGCAGCCATTGCTGCCATGTGTGTTCACTCAGAGGTGACTAACAGGCCATTCATGGGTGAAGTTGTCCAGGCTCTGAAACTGATATACAATGACACAGATGAGACTTGTGGAGACTACTGCAGTCAAAAGGAGTCCTCTGTTCTGGAATCTGACTTCAAATGTGATCTTGTTCCTTCGGACAGTAGCTGGTGGAATGCTGGCGGGACCTCCCCTCGGTTAACTTATGGGCAGGCCTCATCCTTCATTACGATGGATTACAGTTCCGGTCCACTTGAAGAGATGGAAAGCAGACCGTTTTCAGCTTCAAGTTTAGCTGGGGATCGCCTGTCTCTGCCAATTAGACACATGAACCGTTCCGGCCCCTTGAGAACTGTAAGAAGTAAACCAGCCTTCTATAGATTAAGGGGCAGCGTTAGCGAACACTGGGGGCTCCTGTCAAGGCGTTTTCGGAATGACGGATATTGGGTATGAGGTTTTCTTTTAAGACTTTTCGAAGTGTACAGTTCAGGAGGACCATTAGATTTCTGTTTAACGGTCGAATGATGTAGTTTAGGTGTTTGGTATTCATGGGGTTTCCATGTCTGGAGAGATAAGAGAGACCCTTGCGTCTGATTTTGAAAATCCTGATTCATACTACACAAAGTTAAGTTGGAGATGTAAGATGAATACTCCTTGTATTGTATATCCATTTAATTGTTTATTACGGTCCAATGCTGTACCAGTTACCGAATGACTTGGCTATGCTCAAATAACCCGCTGCCGTGTAACCATAGTTATAAGACCTGTACAAGGTTTTATCCGGCTCGTTGATGGGTTGGTAAGGTAAATTTATTATTTTTTAATTTAAATAATGTTATTTTGATAAAATATTTTTTTTATTTGAACCGGGGGGTATTATTAATTCTAGAATATTAAAGGGGTGATTGAGAATATATTAATAGATGTTTTTAAAGTGATTTTTAAAATTATTATTTTTTTAAAATTCTATTTGTGCAATTTCAAACCTCTTTCAGTTTAAATTTAAAAACCGGACAATAATCTTTTAAATCATCCTTCTACTTACATAATCCTTCTAATTTGGTCCTCATCAATTAGATCTTTTAATATAGCCCTCCTACTTAACCTCCATTCTTTAAATAAGTTGCATGAACAAATTAATATTCATAGCAGTTTTATAATTGAGATAAAATATGGACAGACATCTTAGAGTGACTTAAATCTGATTAGAAAAGGATAGAGTGAGCACTGGATCCCGCTTGTTAAACCACCTTAGCATTTAAGGTCTAATTTTGACAGAAGGATTTATTTAAATAAAAAAATAAGTATGAGAGCCATATTAAGAAACTTCATTGATTGAGTGTCAAATTGAAAGAATTACAAAAGTAAAGGGACCTCTAAAAGCTTATTAACCCATCCAGAAACAGTACACAGCCAAGCCATGGCTGGCTGAGAGTATTGGCTCTCGTAGGCCACTGAAATCCTCTCTCCATCAATTCTCAACAGCAGTTGCCCTGCCTCGTTTGATTCGCGTCACTCATCGGTCAGTCGTGAAGAAGTCTCATCCGTGTCATCTAATAAAAGAAAAGATGCTCTCGCTGTCAACATATCCTCCTTCTCTCACCTCTCCCCCCCGCTTCTCGTATTTACGCCACCCTTCCTCCTCCTCTCGTATCCTCTCTCCACCACCACCAACCACCGCCACGGCCACCAGGTCAGCTCCACTCTAACACATTGCTATAATAATAATATTTTTTTAAATTAAATTGTGTTTAATTAAAACTTAAAAGTCGAAAGGATTGGATTTCTCACGTTTCAGAGTGAAAATTACGTCATCGGAGATGGACTCGCTTCCTGAGCACCGCATCGTCGTCAGTTCCTCTCTCTCTCCACTGTCAATCTTTTCTAATAATTGATTGTGCATTTATTTAAATATAAGTGATTATTTTTGGCAGTTAGGATGCGGAGCGGCAGGGGTGGATTTCCTGGCGACCGTCGCTTCTTTTCCTAAACCTGATGACAAGATCCGAAGCACTAGCTTGAAGGTCTCCCTCTTTCCCTGTTTCCCTCTCTCACTTTGTTTTTTATTTTTGTTATTTATTATAATAAATAATAATACAGTTGGTTTGCCTGTCAGGTGCAAGGAGGTGGAAATGCGGGGAATGCGTTAACATGTGCTGCTCGTTTGGGTTTGAATCCCAGGCTCATTTCCAAGGTACCACCTTTAGCTTTTTCCCTATCAATATCTCCCTTTTTTCAAAGCAATTAAGGATTTGTTTTAAGGCTAAATGACCCAAAATTACCCTGGGTCAAAATGAACTTAACCCCTAAATTATAATTTTTTTATTTGAGTTCTTGAACTGTTTTTTTGGTAGAGAATAGAGTAGGGGTGAGAAAAAAACCGAAAAACCGATTAAACCGAGAAAACCGGAAAAAAAATAACTGAAAAAACCGAACCTTGAAAAAAACCAATTAAAATTTTGAAAAAACTGACCGGTTCGGTTCAGTTTCGGTTTTATAAGCCTAAAACTGAAAAAATCGAACCGAACCCAAACCGAAAAAACCGAGCCAAACCGGAAAAACCGAGCCAAACCGGTTTGAACCGGTTATTGTCCTAAAAAACCGAAACCAGTCGGTTTGAACCGGTTTCGGTTCGTTTTTATTTTTTTAAAAAAAATTCGGTATGGTTATTTTTTTTTAATAAAAACCGAATCGAACCGAAAATGATCACCCCAGAAATAGACTCGTCAGTTAATTTTGATCTCAGGTGATAGTCTAGAAACACAAAAAAAAAAAATGAAAATTAATGGAGGAACAGAAACCGGGATGGAGGGGCTATTTTTAAACTTTTTTGTTCTCCTTTTCTCAAGGCAATTCTGGATTTGTTTTACTTTTAAGAAAAATAATTTTGTGCATTTTGAAATTGACTAGGTTGCTGATGATATTCAAGGCAGGGGAGTTTTGGAGGAGCTAGAATCCGATGGTGTTGATACTTCTTTTTTCGTGGTGAGACTATACAAGATATAGTATATCTCAAGCATTCATTCATTTTGATGCGTTGCTAACCTGCATTCTATGTGTGGTATTAGATTGCTATGTTTTATGGTTAAGCTCTTCTTAATTTCCTTTTTGGCATTCGGCTATGAACATCTTCTGTTATATGTTGACTCAATTGGTCTTGTTTTAGGTTTCCAAGGAGGGAAATTCACCATCTACATATATTATTGTTGACAATGAAACGTAAGGGCTTTGCTTGAATACTCCATTCTCTGCTATCACACTTGATTCATTATGTAAATAGTGTGTTTACTAATGGACAGGGTGTTTTATTTTTAAGGTTTGAGGATTGTGTTTGAGTAGCTATCTCTTTTGTTCGTAATCCTTAGGACTTTAAAAGGGAAAGAAAAAAACTGATCTTTGGGATTCATATTGTGATCATGGCTCAAGACATGATTGGAGTTGAAAAAAAGTTGTGTGCTCTTCCGAAGGAAAAAAAAATGAAAGAAAGAAAGAACCACACGGAAGATTTAGTGGGCTGTATTTGTGTTAATTGCATGTATAATTCTGTCACAACATTATTCAACAGAAAAAAAAAATATCTGTCACAACATTACATCTATTTTCTTTCTCCTTGGAAACTTATCCATTTAGATCTTTGGAGATACATAGACCGTTTCTTTTCTCTCACAAATAATCCCAGTATCACTGCAGCATTAGGAATCTTGGCTAAACAGATTGTCTCCCTTGCCAGTGCTTTGACATTGGTGTGTTATGATTGGATCAACACTATGGTTTAATTAGCTAATTTTGTTAATTCACTTGGGTATTATGTTTGACCATAAACGAATAGTTGAAAACTTGGTTTCAAAATTTTTATATCTCCAGGTAATTTTTCTATCTGATATTTAGGAAAACCCGTACCTGTATTCATACTCCGGGATATCCTCCCATGATACCAGATGAACTTTCCCGGTCAAGCCTTTTATCTGCATTGGATGGAGCAAGACTTGTTTATCTTGATGGAAGGTTACATGAAACTGCCTTAGTGACTGCACAAGAGGTAAACGTTATCGTTTGTTACCTCTAGTTGTTTTAGTGCTTACTGCTTGTGCTTGACCTTATATTAGGGTCATCTCATTAACAAGTTAGAAATTAAAAATAGAACGTGGTTCGTATGTTTATTTCTTTTATATTGATTATGAAAAAGGTTGCCAAACATCTTCATCACCTGGCCAATATTTGTCTTCTGAATGTTTTAATAGTATATCTTGCCTTTCCTTTTTAACCATGTAAAATCTACTTAACGGTGTCAAATAAATTCAGTAGTGCACCTTCCTGTTCTCCCTCTTCTTCCCTGTTCCATGATAGTTATAATCCATTGGGTTGCCAAAGGCTTATCATGACAAATCTGTTTGCACTTGCCATGTTCTTTTGAAATGTTATGCTGTGATTAAAGCATGAATGACCAAATTAGTCTAGGTGATGTTATCATCAGAAGCCACTATAAAGTATAAACTATTCTCACAACTCCTTTTGGTGGATCTAACATACTTGTGCCTTTTCCATTTGTGCACTCAGGGGAGGTCCTTCCCCTTTGTTGCTTGTGTTATTGACCACTTCAATTTGGGAACTTTCATTTTCTTAATATGCATCCCTTTGTTTTTTTCATTTTAAACATTCAAGGAAGTGGATCATCTGACCTAGCTGTAGGACTGTATATGAGCCGAGCCGAGCTTTGATGTGCTCGAGCACCACTTGTCTAATTTTAGCTAGGTTCAAGCTTGGCTCATTTAAAATTTGTTAGGCTCAGGCTTAGTTTAGGCTTGTCTCGGACTCGATTCGTTTAAGCTGCTTAATGAGCCTATAAACAGGCTAGGATTAAACTTTGGAATATGAAAATATCATACAATTGAGATATCGTAAAAAGTCTTATATTTATATTTTTTTAACTCCATGTAACGCACACGTATATAACCGCTAAGTTTCTTATTAAATTTTGTTCATAAAAAGAACATTTTTGGTTACGTGTTAAATTAGTTTATTTTATGAAATCTTATACAAGTTCTTTATTCTTTCAAATTTTCTCAATCTTATAAATGAACTCATTTGCAAGCTTTTAAACAAGTTTGCTGATAAGCCTAATTCATGAACCTAAGTGAGTTGACTCACGAACCTTAATTAGCTGAACTTTGCTAAGCTCAAGTCTGGTTCATTTATATAGTGAGCTTTAACATATAAACTCATCATGGATTAACAAACAAGTTCGAGCAGAGCCCTTAGCGAGCCAAGCTTTGAGTAACTCTTGAATGGCTTGGCTCATTTGTTGCCAAACCTAGTCGGAAAAGCAATCTAGTATAATCCTATAACTAAGTATTTCCTTGTATACAGGTTATAAGGCTGCCCTGTAGCACCATATTATGCTTATATTCTCACTTGCCCAATTTGTTTCATGCGAATGTGTTCTTTCATATACAGCTATACCTGCACATATCCCTCCTTTGTTTTGTTACCCTTGCTTTTTATCAAGGAAAAAATAATCATCTCACAGCAACTACTGGGAGGTCAACATCATGTATTTGGTTCTTCCAGTGCAGACAGTTTGCAAAAATATACCCATTTTGATTGATGTGGAAAGAAAGAGAGAAGGGCTGGATGATCTTCTGCCGTTGGCTAGTTATGCTGTATGCTCATCAAAATTTCCACTGGTAAGTTGAATATTCTTTGATTGAATAAAATTTGATTCGAACTGCGAAAGATTATAGACATATTGGGGATATACTGTCACTAATGCATCTCCACTCTTCCTCCTCCCCCTTCAGAAAGGGGCTTATGATGTTTTAGCATTTTATCAGTTGGTGAACATTTAAGAAAAAATTCTCATTAGCTTGGAAGCATGCAGGTTGTTGAAAGTTGATTTGAATTTGCAGTACTCTGATGACTTCTTTTATTCATCTTTTGCATGTTGAGTTTTATCTTGTTTTTATAAAGCCCTATGATATGTACCAATCAACAATACATATATGCTTTTTGCAGAGAAAGCTTCTCAGGTAATCTATTTTGAACACCTGAATTGGTCTTATGGCAGGCATGGACAGAGGCGCCATCTATTTCAAGTGCACTTGTTTCCATGCTTCTGAGATTGCCGAAAATCAAATTTGTGATTGTGACCTTGGGTGAAGATGGATGTGTAATGCTTGAGAGAAGCACAGAAGGTGAGTGTACACTTAGTTTCACAATGTAAAAGACAAAGTGCTGTGACAGCAACACTCTTTTAGAACTAAACGTTATTTATTTGCTTTGTGAACTTGCCTTTTGTTTTGTTTTTTAGAGGCTCCTGCATCAGAAGAAAAGGATGTAGATAGCTTGTTGGAGTCACTGAAGCAGAGAAAGGATGATAACATAGCCATCCCAACATGTTATGCATCAGTAATTTATAATTTTATATCTTACTGAACTCAAAATTGACTGTCTTTCCATATTACTGAGCTTGATCAGTCTGCAGCAACAATCTCAAGTGAAGGGCTACATGAACTCCCTTTTCTCTTCAAGTATGAAATCATTAATTAAGAAAAAAGAAGCCCACATCAGGCACATTCAGTGCATCTTTCTGGCATTTAATTTAGAGCAATGGGAGAGATTGTAACTTTCCTTTTTGATTCACCATGGTGGTTCTAAAGTGCCACTGTTACTGGGAAATAATATGTTTAATAAAAATGTCTCTGCGATTGTCATGTAGTAGAAAGGCCTAGCTACTTTCAAGGACGTCTTTTAGGTTTACTCTATCACAGGGGATGAAAACATTTTTATGCTAGTTGTCATTCAATAAAAGCATGCTCAGATTAATCGTTATTTTCAAGAATGGAATACCCTTTATCCCATATAGGTATCCTGTTTATGGTTGTTGACGACTATGCCCTCTTGGCATCTTCCAACTTGATTTCACTATTTGGAGCAATTTTCTGCCCAATTTGCCCTATTTATTCATGAAGTTTCAAATTTGTGCTCTTTTGATGGTCAACATGAATGAATGTTTGAAGGTTATACTGCATGTTTCTGAGCCTTTGTTGAACAGCTTGATGTTATTTGGAGCTTTTTAGGAGGATGCTACAGTGGTTATATTTGTGATTTGTTTGCTTGATCACCGAATGAAATTATAATTTCATTTTGATGTACCTGTTTAATTTCAGATTAAAGTTACTATGACGTTAACACAATGAATTCTCATTGGGCTAATCACTTCACATCTTTTCCTTCCAGCCACTGACAAAGATAAGAGCAGATGGTATAGGGACAGTGAATGGGAGGTTGTTTGTGGGAACAGCTGAGAAGATACCACCACCAGAACTTGTTGATACGACTGGTGCTGGAGATGCTTTTATTGGTGCTGTTCTTTATGGTAGGTGTAACTGGTGACCGTGATTGTGTGTGCACTTTGAGGTTGTTGTGTTTTAATGTTGGTCTTCCACGGATCATTGTCTTATATAATATCCCTGTTGTGGATTATATGCTTGTATTAGATTCTAGGTGAACCACAAGCAGTTTTACCAATATTAGATTATGAAATTCACCTGACACCAGGGATCGAGAACAACATTGTTTCAAAGGAGTAATAAATAGAAGTGACTAGCACAAGCTGATAAGTTATTAGCATGGATTGTGTTCAATCCAGTTCAACTGCCAAGTTCTTCATCCCCTAGACATTATCCCAATCAGTCTGGGATTGACTCGACCTTGCTGGGATCTAGTCAATTACATTTATCAATCTGGTGTATTACAAGGATCTTAAGACCTAATGGCAGTGTCATGTTATCCATCATTTCTACGATTACCATATTCTGTCTATTGATACACTAAGATTGCTGTGGCCGTTGAAGAGCCTGGAACTCATCTATGTTCACTTGTTTTTCTCCTAGCTATCTGCGCCAACATGCCTCCGGAGAAGATGTTACCATTCGCTTCTCAAGTGGTACGGTCACATTTTTTTTAACCTAACATCTCCCTCTCCCCCACAAACCCTATGTGTGGTTGGGGCTCATTCAACAGGTTATTTTAACGTGGAGTTGATTGCAGGCAGCTGCTGGCTGTAGGGCTTTGGGAGCTCGAACTGGTCTCCCGCACCGCACAGATCCACGCTTGGCGGCCTTTTTACATTAGAGCTCTCATATTGTGTACACCGTTTGTCATTATCCTTTATATTAACTTGTAATTAACTTGAATCATGGCAACGTTCCATGTCGAAGCTTTCAGTCCTTAACATCAGGACTGGAATTAATGCTCAAAGACCTGTTGATCTAGTAAAGTTGATATTGATTGTCAAAGTGACCCAGTTGACCCAGTAACTCATTGGTAACTCGGTGATCCGATAGTTATGGTAGAAAAGGAGAAGTGTAAACAAATGGCCACCTAAATGAACAAGCAGATAAACGCTTCCAAAATAGGCAGGCATTTGAGGTTCCACACATTACAGCACGATGACTAGACAAAAACAAATAGGATATCACAACCAAAACCTAAGCCCTTCTACTATGTTCAAATGTCTATCCCAGCGAATCAGCTATACCGTACACATAAAGACATGAACTCCTTGCAGCCTACAACAAACTATCAGCCTTTGTAGGCAACCTTCTGAAGAAACTTAAAGCCCTCGGAGGCAACTTGTTCCTGAATTTGGGCGGCCTCATCACATATAGCCCCCACAGAGCCACCACAACCCTGATTGGCACAGCATAGAACCCTACAGCCGCGAACAGGCACATAACCACGAACAAGAAGGTGGCTCTTGGGTCTCTCCAACCTAGCAATGCCTGGAAACGTTCACCTTGAGAAGCCATATCACCAACCACAGTTTGAATCCTCCCTGCCACACTCCTCAGCCTATCATACCTCATCCTGACTGTCTCGGCACTTCGGCTTGTTGGAAAAGAGTCAAATTCTTCATCCAGTTCATCGGAGTAAACACTTACAACATGAGAAAGCTTAGTATCCATGTGGGGTGGGTGACGTGGTCGTGTCCTGTATCGCCAGAGTCCCACAAATGCCATGTAGAGCAACAGTGAAGGGATAATGAGCTCAGGCATTGCAACCCACAAGAGGAACGCTAAAACAAACAAGGTTGAGTAGACTGGCTTGTGCCAATTGCGCATCGACTCCACCCACCGAGCCATGGCAACAAGAACAGAGAGTACACTTATTAGTCTAGCAAAGTTAGCCTTGCTTCTTCTCATGCTCCACATATGAGAATCGTGATCAAGCATGTACTCCACCACTTCTCGCCCCAGTGGTGGCTCTGCTCGACTAAGCCGTGATGCCACCACATTCATTGCTTGATACCTCATGGCATCCAGTTGGTTCACACTCAATGGATGCACATAATGCATCTGTGGCAGCAGTGGCAGTGTGTACATGTGCAACATATTAGCCATGTTCGCACAAGAAAACCTAACAGCTAAATGAAGCTCACCCATCTTCTTGACACCAGTAGTGTGAAGCACAAGGAGAGGATAAGAATGTGTATAAACCCTGTCTGATTCAAGGGTTGATAACCGAACTCTAACTTTCCCAATGCGAGAATCACGAGCACCGGTATTGTTAAACACGTTCTTGTCTGTTCGACAGTTATCAAAAACCCCAACAGTGATGACTGTGCAAGGATCAAACACTTCCCAAGTGTACTGCTCGTTCCATTTGGGTGAGAAACTATCAACAACCGTGCGCGTTCTCACCCATTTCTGACCATACTTTGCAACACAGTAAGCATCTATGGACTCCCTTTTCCCTTCCTTGAGTTTTGTTGGCATCAGCCCTGTTGCACCCAAAATTCCCATCTCAAGAACACCAATGTGAGGCTTCCACAGCTGTTTTGCAGTTGGCCTAACATCGCTGCTATACATTGTGCTCTCATCTAGCACATGGTAGCCCCCATCTAGAGACAGCCTGAGGTGAATTTTAGACCCAAATCTCGTCACAAGTTTTGACTCAACTGCACTGCCAAATTGATTATCAAGATTGAACCACCTAGAAACGACTTGTTTATCATCATGACGCCTTTCAATCGCAGCCACTGGAAGCATAACTCTACCTACAGCCTCCTCTCGCCCCGGTCCAACACGATCCTCGACAGAAAGGAACAAGAAATCCTCAAATGGCTCTGCAACTACAAACATCAATTCCTCACTCCAGTAAGGATTGATCATACTCCTGTTGGGGTTAGGCCCTGCTATTTTAGTCCTCAGAATCTGGTTGCCCACCTGGACTTTCACAAAAAGTTCTGGGAACCTCATCATTCCCAAACCCTTTTCCCCAGGAACAATATCTTGTGCTTCAATAACAGCCACCCGTAGATACCACAGCTTAGGTGATAGATAAACCTTGGATTTGATCGAGCAATGCCCCTCAAAATGCACATTTGCTGCCTTTGAATGCCAAGCCTCGGCGAAGGCCTCGTCAGCTTGAGTCCCAAACCAAATAGACACCATAAGCTCGCCACCTTTTGACTTGTCCCCTTTCTTGTCCTCCATTCTGTACCATTGTGGTGCTAATTGACTGTCAGGGGGTACCCTTCTAGGAACTTCATTCAAATCAAACCAAACACGGCCCAAGTAATCATCTTTGTTGCCTTGTTTGACAAAAACCTCCACCATTGATGACTGTATGCAATCTTTAGAGAAAGCAAAAACTTGGTCCCATTCCACATTACTTGAACCGATTACCTTCTTTGTAACCCCCCTATAGTTCCCTAACTTCACCTCCGCCACTACTTCACCACCACCAAACAACATGTTATATTTAGCCTTAACAACTCTAACATAAAGATACTGCATTAGCTCAACAAGATCATAAGTTGAACTAGTTTTATCTTTGTTTAAACGACCCCCACCAAGGTGTGGGCTTGTCTCTTTAAGAGAGAACTCACTAGACCCGTTTGAGTGCACACTAATCCCACCAAGACCTGCACCTCCAGCAGGGCCTACAATGCCCCCTCCAGAACTAGAAACAAGAGAACCAGGACCAAGAGCAGTGGTGGTGACAACAGGTTTAATCCCACCTGGGTTCGTCTCAACAGACTTTGCATTGATATTGTTCTGGCCTTGCTCTTGTGCTTGCTTGTTATTGTTTATGACCTCTTTAGACAACTGTTGCGGTTGCTGCAATATAACTGGATTCTGCTGCTGTGTCTTCTTGTTCTTCTTTGAAGAATTAGAAGATCCAGGAGTACTAGAAACCACCTCTCCATTACCAAAACCCCCAACTTCCTTAACCTCCTCTCTTGTAGAAACATAAAGCTTCAAACTTATCTCTCCTCTTATATGAGAAAACAAGCTTCTTTTATCGAGAGTGTGCAACTGCACCACCTCCTCACCTTGTTTAGCAACACTTGAACCAGAAACTCTAACTTTACCAAGAAAGTTTCTGCTGTTGCTTGACCTCCTCTCATTGAAGACATTAACCTCTATAGCTCTGTAAGAAAGATCTGCAACATCTTTGATGTGAAACACAAGCTTCTGATTCCATATAGGGTTCAAGTCTTTGTACTTGACTTGAGTTCTTAGTCTTTGGTTCTCAAACTCCACCTCCACAAAAGGTGATGACGAGCCTTCTCCATCTTTTGGCATCAAGTTGTGAGCTGCTACCACCTCCACCACCAGCTTTTCTTTGCTGGTCATGGCCATGCTGCTGCTGCTGGTTCTTTTTTTGACTTTGCAAACAGAATGATACAAACGAAGAATCTAAAGAGAGAGGACAATGGAGACAAACACGAGGGTTGGAGGGAAAGCTAAAAGGAGGAGAGGATGCAGAAGGGCAGGCAACAAATATGCTCTTGTTCAAGGTAGTGGACAGTTTTGTGAGAGAAAGAATACTGCTGAGTCCGAGTGCTGAGTTGGTGAAGGAAGGGAAATGTTTTGAGTTGTGCTACGTTTTCACTACTGTAGATCGTTTGATATACGAACTAATCATGGATCAATCAAAACCAACAATGGCTGTGACAGAGTGGATATAATGGAACCTGCAAGTGCTAACATTCCTAGTGCTTGTTCGAAGTGTAAACCTCCCTTCTCAAGTCAATCCCCATGTTTTACGTACGTCCTTTGTTTACGTTCTAGTTAAGCACTATACAAATTTTTGGCCGGTTTTAAAAATAAATCTAAATCGTAATTTGACTAAATTTAATTGGTTGACCTTAATGTATTGATTTCTTTTAAATATTTTTTTAAAATAATATTATTTTAATTCATACGGGTTAGTTTATTAATCCATGACACAGTTCTAAACCAAGTTAGGTTAAGTGACCGTTTGTTTGCGTGGTTGTTTCTGCGTTTGAAGCAACCACAGCAAACATAATGTTTGGTTTCACTAAAAATGCAATTTAATTTTAGTGGGTCCCATATAATTTCACGTTTTGGACGTGAATTTTTCAAAGCAGCTTATAGCTGCTTTGCAAAATTCTGTGTTTATGTGCACAGTGCAATTCACTTGCACTGTTCGAGTGATTTTTTTTTCTTTCAGTGTGTTTAGTTTTTGTATTTTTTTAAAAAAAAAACTAGTTTAGAATGAATTAAATTTACTCACATTGTCATGTAAATAATATTTTTTTTTCCCGAAAACTAGTGTAGAGTGAATTAAATTCACTCGCACTGTAATATCAAATCAATTTTATTCCTGATAATATTTTATCTAATTTTATTACACGCTCAAAAAATAATAGAAACTGTAATTCTTGTCGAATG
>Ga0307518_10001301_pt1 | contig 18694 bp, 33 predicted proteins | sample 25_EM_MG_FD_203889 | JGI IMG/M metagenome (GOLD analysis project Ga0307518, IMG submission 203889) | Populus trichocarpa ectomycorrhiza microbial communities from riparian zone in the Pacific Northwest, United States - 25_EM | ecosystem: Host-associated > Plants > Roots > Unclassified | place...
GGGGGGTAGTCTGGGCAACTTTGGATATAGGGGCTGCATAGCCCCAATCCACAAGTAACCCTCGGCGCTTGAGAGTCAATATTTTGGTGCACAAGAGATCTCCCTGCGCCTTGGACAGGTTTTACATGAATATTCGATGGTCACTTCTAGGACACTGTACATCAGTGAGGAGGAGGTTGACGAGGCTGATGTCACGGTGCAGGATGTGGGCAATCCCAACAGCATGCTTGTGCGCTATATAAAACAATTAAGAATTACAAAACTTCGCGAATGGTAAATTTTACTCACTGACAACATATTCAAGGAAAGCTACCAGAAGCTCTGCCAGACAAGAGAATTCTGTGATGAGGTCGCCGATGGGCGTAGTGATAATGCGGGATAGGACTCGCAGGTAGTACCTACTCGTCTTGCGTTCGGCAAGGAATGTTCGGAGGAAGTGAATTGACCAATTCACAGCCTTTTCCTACAGAAAACAGGTGAGTCTCGTCTGGGAGCAAGACAGAAATGTACTTACTTATATTCTACCGTCGAACGTGCTTTGTTGGCATGCCGGAGCACATCGTTGAAGAAATCTGCGAGAGGGACTTCGCGTTCTGCAGGAGCCATCGGGTGAAGAAAATCAGTGTCAAGCCACTTCTTCTGCACCTTCGCCTTCGCCTTTGCCATGGATTTTCTTGCGTACTATGCTCTCGAATATTTGATCCATTGTATAATGGCCTGGATTTTCAGCTAACTCACCCTTAGACTTCGGAAATAGAACCTCGTCTGGAAAGAGGAAAGTCAAGAGTTCGTCGCTCTCGGATCGTGAGAGCTCCCAGTGAGTGTCACGGGTGGGTGTCGTTCTCAACCATGGCGTCCAGGGTAGGCCGAAGCCAGGCAGTTCTACGCCTTAAAGTTGGAGGTATACAGGAGCTTCGAATACGTTAGTTTCTTGTTGAACAGCGATTAAAAGGTCACTCACCCGCAACGGGTTGAACAGCGTTGAATGGGCCACCAGCGGCGGAGTCAAAGAAAGTAGATTTATTGCGTAACCTTAGATAGCAATCCGATACGGTACATACTACGCAAGTTGAATGAATTGAATACTTCAGTCGCCTTTGTCCCCAGACAGTCCAAGCTGAAGTTTCCATCGCTGCCCCGACGCTCTCTGGGACTCGGCAGAGTCTTGCTGAACGAAGACGCGCTGACCCACAACCTCGGGCCAAAAGCATCAGAACAAGTTGCTCGGTTACACACTTAGTAGATCATTGCGGAGTAAAATTCAACAAGGAAAAAAAACTACTCTAGCAGGCCCAAAATCTTGGCTTCCCTGCCGCTCGTGGCCCAAAGTTCCTTCCCCTGCTCTCCAAACGATATGTCCGTCACCTCGGTCAAATCATCAAATCTTGCGAGCTCCTCCCAGGTCTTGTGTGCGTACACCCGAATGCCCTCGTTGCCTGCCACACCCAGATACTGCGCACTCCAGTCATACAAGACTTTGTGGACCTTAAAAGAGTCGCCCAATGCAATTGAATGTGCCACCTTCATCTTGCGCAGGTCCCAGATGGCGACGGACGACAAGCTATCGGGTGCAAGGAGATGGTACCCGTTTTCAGAGAACGAGAGCGTGTTGATTGTGAATGGGCCAGTAGCGCTCTCTGGAGGTGAGATGTTGGCAGCAATGCTGCCTGTGCGGACGTCGCAAATCTGGATCTTAGACGTTGGCGTGCCAAGTGCCAACAATGCCCCATCGGGGTGGATGCTGAGTGCGGTGAACGGGTCTTCGAATGCGGCAGAATGGTACACTTGTGTAAATCCAGAAAGTTCGTGGAGCGAGTACGTCCTATCGAGGGATGACAGCGCGACAAGCGTCGATGTCGGATGCACGACGAGGCCCGTGAGGTCGCTTTTGTGATTACGGATTGTAGCGCGTGGTTGATATTCCCCAGAAGCAGCGTCATGTGCCCACACCTTGGCAGTCTTGTCTGCGCCTGCAGAAAGCACAAGAGTCGGCTCTCCGTCGCGCTCGCAGAAGGCGACGTGGTTGACACGCTTGGTATGCCCTTTAAGGGAGGCTAATACTTTGTCCGTTCCACGGTCATAAAGCTGGACGACCTTGTCATTGCCACCTGTAAGGAACTGGCCTGGACTAAGCCGCGAGAGCGCGATTGAGGTCATCCCAGCTGGAGATGGCGAGTGGAGAGAAGAAATAGTGTGTTTTGTCGTGAAATTTTTCACGTCGGCAGGGGAGGTGTACCCCGAAGGGATCTTGCGCTTTTTGCGGGTAACAGACAAAGACTGCTGAGTCCTGTCAATCTCATCGATGATGCCTTTTGGGAGGGCGCCTTCTTGTGGTGCTCCTGCTGTGTCATCCTCTTCGGCCATTTCGACATCTCCACTGTTGGTGGAGGCAGACGCTACATTCATGGAAGCCTTCACGTTCGCGAGTGCTCTGTATCATAAAACTCAGTAAGAAAGGGTTCAAACGTGACAAGTTTTTGGGGACGTACTCTCTCGCAGCATCACGTTCTCGAATGAGGCGTGCAATTACTCTGCTCGCGGCATCTTGAGCGTAGAGGGCGTAACTAAGTTCTTGTCGAGTATTATTGTATTGTTGTTTGAGAACAAAGGTCTCCAGGACGAGCGCATCCCATTCATTTTGAAGGGTTTGCAAGAGAACGGGAATGGATGAGGCTGCTGGGGGCCGAGGCGGGGCTGCTTTTGGGTCTGGAACGGGGTAAAAAGGTGTCAGCGCATTCAACGCGACACTGTGACTCAAGAGACGCACCGGCTTTTATGGTCAAGAGGTCAGACTCTTCCAGCTTTTCGCCAGTGAGGGGATCAGTGCCATTGTCGTTGATATATTTGAGGATGAGACGACGTTCGTAGACGTGGCCAGACTTGGCAGAGACGACGGCATCCTGAGGAGGCTCACCCGATATACCGCAGAAGAACATTTCGTCGTCGTGGTTGGCGTCGTCGTTCAACGCGGTTGTTGTTTGTTGTTTGCGTCATTGACTCTCAGATTTCCGACATGACTGACAAAAAACAGCAGCTAGTACTCTCCATCATCGATTTCCTCAACAAGTCCATCGAGGACGGAACCGTCAAGCAGGACGACAGGGAAAGCTTGGAAGTCGCCAGTGCGTCATCCTCTCCCTGCACAGTCCATCGCTCATCCATACGTAGTCCAATGCATCGGCGAGGCATTTGGCGTCGATCCTTCGGATGACAAGCAGCGTGCACAACTCAGCATCAAACCTGCTACCTTGCAGACCATCTTCGATGTCTTTCTCAAGACGAGGGACAGGGTCTCCCCCTCGACCACCACCTCCGCCACATCATTGGGCTCCTCTGCGGTGAAATCGTCACCCCCCTCTGCAGATGCCAAAGCAAAAGCTGAGTCTCACAAATCGACCGGAAACAAACACATGTCTTCAAAAGATTTCACCGCCGCGATCGACGCTTACACGAACGCTATTTCGTTCGATCCGACTAACCCAGTTTACTACTCCAACCGCGCCGCTGCACACTCAAGCAGGGGTGACCATTCTGCTGCCGTGATTGACTCCGAGAAAGCGATCGAGGTCGATCTGGGTTTTGTCAAGGGCTATTCGAGATTGGGGTGTGTATCTTGTCGTTATTACTTGCCCTTCTGACTAATACGCTTCGCCCTCCCAGTCACGCACACTATGCCCTCGGAAACTATCGTGCCGCAGCAGATGCCTACAAAAAGGGCGTTGAACTCGATCCCAAGAACGACAACCTCAAGTCGGGGCTCAAATCCGCCCTCGAACGCGTACCTGCAGACGAGGACGACTCACCTCCACCTCTTATCCCCGAAGATCAGTTGCGATCGACCTCACCCCCAATGGGTTCGGCGCGTGGTCCAGGCGCCGGTGCTGTACCCGATTTGTCCAGTCTCGCAAACATGTTCGGAAATATGGGTGGCGCTGGTGCAGGTAGACCAGGGGCTGGTGGGACGCCTGACCTCGCAAGTCTGATGAACAACCCCATGATGATGCAAATGGCGCAGCAGCTCATGGCGAATGGCGGTTTGGAGCGGCTCATGTCTAATCCAGCCCTGGCGAATATGGTACGTGTATTCCCCCACCGGATTTCATTTCTCCACAAGGACTTCCTGGCTGGCCCGCGTGCTCGTGATCCACTCTGCGTTCTCTGTCGCTGACCTTGATCGGTAGATGAATCGCTCTCAGAACGGCGGTAACCTTCCCTCGATGGAAGAGCTCATGTCTGATCCCACGATGCGCGACTTGTAAGTAATCTCCCATTCTTCGATGTCGTAATCCCTTTATCTGCGTCTTGCAGAGCAAGCCAATTCGGAGCCGGAGGTGCATCCCGTTGATGAACAAGGTTTTCTGAGGTAGCGGGGGTGCGTCTCAGCCATGGGAGACTAGTAGAATATCTTGCTTTCAAGCCCACAATCATACTATAGGTATACATTACTATAAATGCCGACGTGCTTTGGAGGAATGCAGATTGGCAAACAAAGTGATGATTAAGTGTCCATGTTCTAATCTATTAGTAGGCATACATAAGACGAGGCGCAGAGCAGACAAGCGAGTAAGAACAACAATATTTACAAGGCCCATATCAGCCAGAATTATTGTAAGAACAGCAGTAAGGAAATGTATACAGAACCAAGTATGAATGATAAATAGCATACCGAAAATCCATGCGCTGAGATGAAATAGCGAACAACCGAGATAAGCCGAACAATAACTCCTATAAGCATAGAAAATGACGATCGATTTATTAGACAAAACCATAACACATAACATAATCTTGGATTGAGGATCGGAAGGCTATTAGCGGTGTTGGCACCCTGACTTTGGGAAAGGGGGTCGTGCAAGTACACCGGTAGTTGCTACAACCTACTGTCTTCTGTGCGGCTGTTGCTGCTGAAGCCCTGCCGATGATGCTTGCGGAGAATGAGTGCCGCCTTGGGCCTGGGGCTGCATGCGCATCTTCTCCTCTAGTTTTCGGCTCAATGCGGGTGGCACATGGTCTAGCTGGGCGGGCAGGTCTGCGGGATGACCCTATGATCCAACAAAGGGTGAAGATGTCAGCATGCAGACTACATAAGTAGATGGCGACTGACGTGTGCTAGATGGTAGCGCAGCCCACTTAGTTGCTTGTACCGGTTTGGGCAATTTTCGTGTGGACAAGTGTACTGCTTCTTCTTTGGCTCCGTCTCGGTGGACGTCGACGCCTCGGCGGACGAGGGGACCGACAACCCATCGACGTACGGAACGAGATACGTATTGGTGATCGCGTGCTGAAAGTGCGCCTTTGAACTATAAATTAAACGCTCAGCAGGTGTGTGAGAGGTCACAAGTTACGATGGGCTCACATTTGCAGGTGATACTGTAGACCATTGATACTCTAAGAGACGACGTCACTGACAGCTCACGATCACCATCAATCGCTTACCTTCCATGATTTGCCACAACCCTCGAGCCCGCATCGATAGGGTCTATCCCCCCCTACGTCATCAGGATGTTCCGCCTTGGTGTGATCGGAAAGACCACGCGACATCGCGTAGCAAGCACGACTTATGGATGCACTGGCCGGCCAGCAGCTCTCGTGACCGCAGGCATATGGTTTGATGGAAGGACTGCAAGCGTCATCATCAATGAATTACAAACAATCGAATGGAGACGTAAGTACGTACTCGGAAGTAGCGGGGAGATCAGATGATAGGCGGAGTGGTGCCTGAGCATCAGGGCGTTTCCGTGGTGCAGATGGCCGAGCGCGTTGTCTCGCACGACCGACAGACGCGTTGGGTTCGTCCTGTGTTGGTGGAGACGTGTCCAGCACAGGCTGTTTTGGATACGGGGAACTGAGAGAGGATCTGAGCGATGGTGTTGATCGGTGGACGAGGGAACTGTGCTGCTGTGATGTAGATGGGTAAAACCGTTCTATGGTCGAACCAAGATCTTGCTGAGGAGTAGAAGGCGGAGTGTAGTGGACGAGATGGTCAGACTGCTGCTGAGCGTACTGTAGGGTGTGTTGAGTGGACGTCGGCGGGCGCGAAGACAGCGACAGCGGGTCTGGGAGTAGTTCATCATAGTACTGGGCGCGTGGTTGATGGAGTACCATGGTGGGTTCACATGGCTGGTCACGTGAAGTGTACGGCTGATAGAAAAGATCTGATCGCTGCAGCGAGGATTGAATGCGGTCAGGGTGCTGGAGAGTCAAAGAAGGCTGATGATGCGACATGCGACGATCCTCGTTTGTTCCAGGCGTCATGTAGTAATCATCGGAGACGGAGACGGGAGTGTGTCGGTGGAGCTGATCAAACTGCCTCGCACTTTCCTCGTACATGGCAGTAGTGGCAAAATCGATGGGATGCGATGCCGGAGAGGTGGAGGTACTGGGTAAGTTGGCGTATGTCGAGCCCAATGACATGGAGGACGATGCGTAGTCTGAATACTGCTGCGTGACGGGGTCAATGAGAGCGGTGCTCAACGACGACGACGTGTATGGGAATGGCGCAGAGGGAGGGACGGGCATGTTGTTTTCCCAGTAAGGTTGCGGTGGTTGCGGTGGTTGCGGTGGCGGTGGCTGCTGTTCCATGCTGAAGTCGAGCGACAAGTCCTGCTTTTGTGAAGCAGATCGTTTCCTTTCGAGGAGGCGCCACCTGAGATGAGGTCAACAAAGTGCACATCGGAACCGATCAAGAAGCAGGGTAAACAACCTGTTGCGACACCCGAGTCCACTGCGTTGAAGCTGCTGACCGACGAGTCCCCAGCGACCGCCGAACTGTCCGTAGGCCTGCAACAGCTGTGCGTCTTCCTCTGCCGTCCACTCGCCCTTCTTGAGCTGGGGATCGAGCGCTTCTCGGTACCGCTTCGAACATGCATCATCTGTCCGCCCGGGTATCTGCTTCGCAATCGCCGCCCATTTCCCAGCATGAAAAGCGTGCAACTCGAGCAGAAGCCGGTCCTCTTCTGGCGTCCACGCTGTCTTCTTCACGTCCGGGGCCAGCGAATGCAGCCATCGCTGACACGCTCGGAGTCAGCAGAAAATACGATGCAACGACAACGTTCCCGCTCACCTTTCGACACGCCTTGTTCGTCCGCCCAGGGACGCACATCGCAACCCGCTTCCAATTATCATTCTCCCCGTGCTCCGCGACAGCGCGAATCAACAGGTCGTCCTCCCGTACGGTCCACGGCCGACTTACACTGCGCTCCGACGTCATAGCCTATAAGATAGATCTTGGATGTTTGAAGGGGAGATTGTAAATGTGCAGCTATTAAGATAGGTGCACCTCGAGGTCCTGGTTGCGAAATACCGCATCACCCGTTCTCGAGTATATATTTGACAATGTCCCGCCCGATTCCTTATGAATGAAAACCAGTGTGAATGAAAGGAGGAAAAATTCAACAAAAGCACGTTCACCGGACCTCAGCTAGGCTGTCCACTGCTTATGTCATCCACTCCTCCAGCACTTTGCCTCACCGTCAACCAGACATGTCCCTCGTTCAAGGCTACTCCTCAGACGAGGACGGAGACACGATACAGACAGACGCCTTTGGCATCTCCGACCTCCCCGTCGCCAAAAAAGTCCGCACAGACGTGTCTGGACAGAAAATCGTCCCAGATGCCGCACCTCATGTGCTTGCAGAGGTACGTATAACCGCAGCCAAGCTAACCCAAAATCTCATCCACAACAGGACCCCCTCCATCAGACCTCGCTCGTCACACGGCCCACGGACACGCAGATGAACGTCAACATCCCCTACGCTGATATGGTCAGGCCCCTTCAAGGCCCCGAGAACCCCTTTGGTGATCGGAACCGTTTCCTCAACCAAAACGCACTTGCCGGACACGTTGAAGAACAGGCCATGTCCGACCATGCCTTCAAGGCACAGCACCTTACTCACGCCATTCTCGGTTACTCCGCCAATCCATCTGTTGACCCAAATGCCTCCGCACTCGTTGGCTCCTTGGATAAGGCCCGCGAAAACGGGTTCGCTACCATCGATGCCCTCAGAGCCAGTAGAACCCAGAAGAAGGAGCTCAAACGGAAACGGAAAAACAAGGGGGACCTCGACGTCGTTGATGGAGAAGACGCCTACGTTGGTCCATGGGCCGCTTGGGACGGGGAGCACCAGGCGGGATTCCTAGATGGTGTAGAAGAACTACCAGAAGATCAGGCCCAGGAAGAGGAGGAGGAGGAGCCAGAACCCTCTGTGCCCCGCAAAAAAGCCAAGCCAAAACGTGGGGCTGTGGGGCAGGAAATGTCCGTCTTCCATGGCAAGTCCATGACAGACTATCAGGGCCGCACCTACATGCATCCTCCCCTCGCGGAGGCACCTCATCTTGCAAATGAGGCCGGCTCAGAGGAGACCTTCATCCCAAAGGTCTGTGTTCATACATGGACGGGCCATACCCAAGGCGTGTCCGTCATACGGCTCTTCCCCGACACAGGCCACCTCCTACTCAGCGGATCTATGGACACTAAGATCAAGGTATGCACCGCACTGGTTGCCGTCCATCCTTCCGTGTTATTAATGAATTCATCGTTGATTTAGCTCTGGGACGTGTATAATCATACTAACTGTTTGCGCACGTTCCATGGCCACGTCCAGGCCGTCAAGGATGTTACCTTCTCCAATGATGGCAGGAAATTCTTGTCGTGTGGGTACGACCGCCAGATGAAACTGTGGGACACTGAGACGGGCCAGTGTCTGCAACGGTTTAGTAACGGTAAGACACCATACGTTGTCCGGTTCCATCCCGACGACGACAAGCAGCACGTTTTCCTGGCTGGTATGTCGGACAAGAAGATCATCCAGGTAATGTGACCCATGTGCTGATAATGAGCGCAATTTGACACAGTTGTAGTATGACATAAATTCTGGGGATATTACACAGGAATATGATCAACATTTGGGGCCCGTTAACACGATCACGTTCGTGGATGAGAACCGACGGTTCGTGACGACGTCAGACGACAAGACGATCCGGGCCTGGGACTTCGATATTCCCGTGGTAATAAAATACATCGCCGAGCCCCACATGCACTCTATGCCTGCAGTCACCCTTCACCCCTCTAGTGAGTGTCATTCGCTTCGTTGTACGCTGTCCACTGAGTGTGGGGAACAGAAAGGTACTTTGCGGCCCAATCGCTGGATAACCAGATTCTCGTGTACAGCACGGATAATTTCCGGCAGAACCGGAAGAAACGGTTTGCGGGACATTCGGTCGCAGGGTATGCGTGCCAAGTTGGCTTCTCACCAGATGGGAAGTGGATCAGTAGCGGGGATAGCACCGGGGATGTTGTATTCTGGGATTGGAAGACAGGACGGATGAAGGCGCGACTCAAGGCACACAGCAAAGTTGTGATTGCCCACGAGTGGCTGCCACATGAGACGGTAGGCAGCGCAGTCGTCTGCGTGTATTCAGTATTAACACCCACACAGTCCAAAGTTGTGACAGCATCATGGGACGGGCTGATAAAGCTTTGGGTGAGTACTGACGACTTCAATACACGGATTCAACTGACGGCGGACCGTAAGGATTGAGGACACTTTTGTTTGTATTGCTAGGGCTATGAATGTATATCCATTCTAATTCTGCACAATGCTTTGCATGGCACCCATTGCAGATGGTTCTTCGACATCGGAAACTGCTGAGTATGAGAGAGATTGGGAAAATAGGGTCGGATTGGGACGTGTGCCTGACAGTCCCATTTACGGCCAGTGGCTCTGAGTCATGTCGGACATGTCAAAGGTACACGGCCTCTGGCTTGACCTTGGCTGAGACGCGTTTATACAGTGGTTATTGGGACCTCTTACTACGCGTGTCGCGTCTCCCAGTGGGTTCACCGTTCAAGTCATCTACCTGTGTATGTATTTACAGTCTCAGGGATGCGAACAAGGGTAAATTTTTGCAGAAGGTTTAATGAGTGCCTTCACAGGAAGACACCTCGTGAAACTGTCTTCCTGTTCCTGAGTGACCAGGGGGAAAAGCGGTGGAGTTGCAGATTTGAATCTGCTCTAAATGTCTGCTGTCTGTTCTTGGTCTGTTCCCACATTCCCCTCCCTCATTTGCATCGTTCGTTTTATTCCAAGTGATGTTCGTTCCAAAGTGGTGTGTTACTGTTGTGCTGGCGTGTCTTGTTCACGTCTCGTCCGGCCTTCCGGTTAGTTATGGGTATCGGTGGCAAGTTACATTGCTAATCGGCTCATCGTTACAGGCGATGGCGGAGCCCGCTAAGAGGATTGTAGAGGTATGTGTTCGCTCGGTGCTCAGCCGTGCGATTTTTCACAAAGATAAAAGCCCCCAACTCCAGCATTTGGCGGAGCTCTGGCAGGCTGGTAGTAAACGGGGCTTGAAGGTGTGTCTGGTTGTGTCTACTTCTTTTTCACACTGTCTAACATACGTTGGGTTAGCTGGCTACCGTTGCAATGTGTATATTGAGACTCATGTGTATGGTCTGTACAATGCGGGATGTTAGGGTTTTAGTTGTGTTTAGTGTTATAGAAGTAAACTGTGGCCTAAAAGAATGCTTAGGGCAGGTCTTACCGCGTCCATTGAAACGCGTCTCCGAGTCTGAATAAGTTCTAAATAATCTTCACTTGCCACGGTCGTTCATCACCAACCATGTCGATGTTCGATGAGCCAATCCCCCAAGATGATCTTATGCGTGACCGCACGCGCATCTTCGAGGAATTCCTCATCTCCGAGTCACCCATATACAACTATCGCGATGACATCTCTCGCATGCTACGCACAGAACAAACCCGCCTCGTTATCAACATTGATGACCTCCGTGACTACAACCGCGAGTTTGCTGACGGGTTGCTCAAACACCCCACCGATTTCCTCCCCGCGTTCGATGACGCACTGGTCAACATCGTTACGCAGATCCATGACACGGAGAAGCACACCCTGGAGGGCAAGAGCTTCCGCGTCGGTTTCAGTGGTTCCTTTGGCGACCACCATGTTAGCCCACGTACACTACGCGCCGAATACTTGGGCAAGATGATTTCTTTGGAGGGCATCATTACTCGATGTTCGCTTGTGCGACCTAAGATGTTGAAATCGGTGCACTATTGCCCAGAAACAAAATTCTTCCATGCAAGAGAGTACAGAGACTCGACCACTTCGACCTCCAATTTACCACCGACGTCAACTATCACACCGCAACAGGATGACGATGGTCGTCCTCTTCAAATGGAGTATGGCTATTGTGTATTTAGGGATCATCAAAGAGTCAGTATCCAGGAGATGCCGGAACGCGCCCCCCCTGGGCAACTGCCTCGCAGCACAGATATCATCCTAGATGACGACCTTGTGGATAAATGTAAACCCGGAGACCGTGTACAGTTGGTTGGGTTATATCGAAGCGTTGGAGGGGGCTCAAGTGGTGCATTCAAGTAAGCCATTTATGTTCGACCTTACTGATTCTCTCAGTCACCTTTTCCCGCAAGATCCCTCATCCTCGCAAACAACATCAACCTCTTGTCCTCGAAAATAGGTGGTGGGATCGCCCAAACGCCCCTCACCGACACTGACATCCGGCAAATAAATCAACTCGGAAAACGTCGTGATATATTCCACCTTTTATCGCAATCTCTCGCGCCTTCGATATTTGGGCTCGACAAGATCAAGGAGGCAATCCTTCTCTTGCTGCTTGGTGGAACCGAAAAGAACTTGCCAAATGGTACACACATTCGTGGAGACATTAACATCCTCATGGTCGGTGACCCTTCCACGGCTAAATCACAACTTCTTCGCTTCGTCTTGGGCACCGCACCACTTGCAATTGCAACGACTGGTCGCGGAAGTTCTGGTGTTGGTCTGACTGCCGCCGTCACGACAGACAAAGACACTGGGGAACGGCGACTGGAAGCAGGTGCCATGGTGCTTGCTGACAGAGGTATCGTCTGTATCGATGAGTTCGACAAGATGTCAGACATTGATCGTGTCGCGATACACGAAGTCATGGAGCAGCAGACCGTTACGATTGCAAAGGCAGGCATACACACCAGCTTGAATGCGCGGTGCAGCGTCATTGCAGCCGCAAATCCAATCTACGGGCAGGTACGTATACTTTTCCTTCTTCCTTACTTGGGGGAGCTTGACACGTTACACAGTACGACATTCACAAAGACCCTCACAAAAACATTGCCCTCCCAGACTCACTCCTTTCCCGTTTCGACCTGCTCTTCGTCGTGACAGATGACGTCGATGAAGAGCGTGATCGTAAGATCGCCGACCACGTTCTCCGTATGCACCGATACCTCCCGCCAGGCGTCGAAGAGGGCACCCCCATACGCGATATCCTTTCACAGCCCCTTACAATTGAGGGGCCCGGTGTGCCTCAAGCTGACCCCGATGTAGCTGCATACGGTGGTGCCGGAGGATCAGCAGAGACAAGTCCGTTCGAAAAGTACGACCCTCTTTTGCATGTTGGATTCACAGCTGCCAAATCACGAACGCGGAGGGGAAAACAAGTCAAGGTGGAGGTCCTGAGCATCTCGTTTATCAAAAAGTATATACAATACGCAAAGAGTCGGCCTGTCCCCGTGCTGACGAATGGCGCCTCAAACCATATCGTAAATGTCTACGCCAACCTAAGAAATGAAGATGAGGGACAGACAAATAGGAAGAAGGTGGGGTTATTTCTTGTTGGAGTCTACTCTGTCATCGGTTGACATCCCTCTGATTTTCTGTGTCATGGATATAGACAGCACCATTGACAGCACGAACCCTCGAGACTCTCATCCGTCTCTCAACAGCCCATGCTAAGGCCCGGCTCTCGACAAAAGTTGAGCAGCAGGACGCTATCGTAGCGGAAGAAATTATGCGATATGCACTTTACAAGGAGGTTACCAAGCGCCGCCGTCACAAACGTAAGAAGCGCAAGCTTCCAGGTGCACGACAGGGGGGCGAAGACGGTTCCCAGGGTAGTTCGGACGATGGCAGCGACGAAGAAGATGAGGACGGACAGCAAGACGATGCGGAGCCGCGGCCAGAGCGAATGGAGATGCCTACTCAGCCTGCTGCTCCTCTTAACCGGGCGACCGCAGTTAGCCAGGGGTCGTCGATATGGCAGGATGACAGCCAAGACCTGCAAATGTCAGATGCGGCTGCGCCACCTGCCAAGTCTACAGGGATTATCCAAAATAATGGTGTTCCCCCACACAGGTGCGTATCGGATCCCATGAGCTGACACGGGACCTAAATTCTACCTAATTGGCAGGATACAATTGTTCCGTTCAAAAGTGGCTAATCTCTTCGCCACACGCCTTCAAGACGAAGAACAGATCTTCCTTGCTGAGCTCTTGGAAATGATCAACGATGGTTTGTCCACAACTGAATTGTTTGGGACCACCGAGGCGTCAAATATATGCCAGATCATGTCAGACTCTGACGAGCTTATGCTCAGCGATGGGATCGTGTACAAAGTTTAGATATGAATTCAGGTAGATATCCCTCCATATCCGTGTTGAACTTCATTTGTTACCGGCTTTCCATGTCTGTTGTAGCTTGCCCGTGTATTGGTAGTGTCCTCATAAGATGACTATTGGAGAAGTGCATAGAGAATAGGATAAAATGGTTAATCACTCCTTAGTCTCAACACCGCCTTAACTTCATCCCTTTCCAACTCCCCTGATCCCAGCCCTGTTATCTCATCCACTGCGTCCTCCCATTCATCTCCATCCATACTCTGTCCCCGGTGTTCGACCAATAATACTTCACATAGTCGTTCATGCCTCTGCAACTCTGCGCCCATCAATCTTCCCGCAACAAGTAGCCTACTCCATGGCTTCTCCGCACGTGCACGAGATGTGATCAGCGCGACCTGACACGTCTCTGCCCAGAGCTCGCATTCCGTATGGACAGCGCGCGCCTGTTGCCGCGTGAAGACCTGCCGCCCTCCCGAGACACGGGTGAGCCCTGGTCGGAAAAGCACCTCACGCTGCAAGATGTGCTCCGCGATGCGGGACGCGATGCGCCTGTAAAGATGAGTAACGGTAGATGAGGGCAGTGACGTGCGGAGGAACGTGAGGTGAGAAGACAGGAGTGCGATCGAGGGAAGGAGCGTTGGGGGGACCGTCAAGTCATCTGTGGCCCCTTCTGCGTCATTCGAAGTGCTAAGGCAACCAGGTCAGAACCAGATAGATGTAGGGGAGGGGGGTGGCTTTTGACTCACCTGACCAAAGATGCGAAATGTGGTTTGAGAGCAGCTTCGCACTCTCCACATATCTGCTGAATGAGCATGTCCTCCGCTCGCAGAGAAAGTTTCGCATATTGTGTCACCAACTCTTCGAAAATGGTGCCCTCTGGTGCTTCTTGCGCGTCATGGAGTCGTGTGTTGGGTTCAGGAAGAGAGGGATGTTCTCTGACTCTGGTGCGTAGATATGCGCGACGATGGATCTCAGCCCAAAGCTCCAGGAAAAACTGGACAGCGGATTCAAGAGGCCTAGTGAGCATAGGGAATTAGAAAGCAGTAACGCCTCACACACAACTTCTTCGCCCCATGCCTTCATCGTATTTTCAATGTAGCGAGCACTCAAGAGTGCCTTGCACAAGCGCTGGGTCCCCTCAACACCTCCAGTGAGTCTCCTCGAGTCGGTCTTTGCTGTATCAACTCCTAGGGCACCTGGCACTGCGCGGACGAGAGCAGAAGAGAGGGTCTCAAACGCGTCAAGAGATGATAATATTCGGGAATGGTAGCTTTCAAGAACGGGAACTTGAACATGGATGAGGAATTGCGTACGTTGACGGAAAGAAGGTATGGGCATGTAGCGATCTAAACCGAGTGTGACATCGTCGAGATCTACGAAACTATATAAATAAGAATGCATACCAGTGATCTGCTCTACAAGAGCCTTTATTCTTCTTGATGAGTTTGTTGCCTTAAGATCAGTCTCGTGTGAACGGGCGCGCTCTCTGGAGTTGCTTGGACTGTCGTCGGCAATAAGCCAGGCATCAGAGGCGCTGATGATTTCGTGATACTGATCATCTGCGACTGATATTTACGGCTGTGAGCGGGCTCGTTCCACATGACAACGAAACGTACACTTCTTCTCTCCTTCAAGCCATGCGTCGAACCACTCTTTCTGGTCAAGAATGATTCTGCTGATACCTCCCCTTTCCATATCTTCATCGTTCTTGCTTTCTACTCCCTCGAATTCGTAGCCTAGCTCGCGCAAGCTAGAATCAAAAACAAGAGATTGATAGATGGTGTGTGCCAGCAGAGCAGGGTGGGCTAGGAGCTTTGGCATGGAGCGTTTAATCTTTCGCTCGAGAATCCCCAAGAGAAGAGTGACATAATGATGCTGGAAAAATGTGTCAGGACCATGTTGAGACTGTGGCAAAAGCACTTACCCAGGCATTGATGTTTTGGAACCTTGTACCAATCAGTAATCTTTGGGCTACACCCTCCATGAACGGTCGGTGGTCGTGCGCAACGTTAGCAATATGAGTAAAGTACCACTCGGGCTAAATGTAGACAATGATGAGCATGGGATGAACGCAGACCCACAAAACCACTGGACCTTGTCCAATCGATTTGTTTCCCGTTCCGCATCGAAGTGGTACTTGAAGCGTAGTGCTACGGGTTGCACCAAAGCCTGAAGTGGATACAGACATTCTCGTTCTTGGGGACTTGATCGCAAGGTCCAGCCACTTCAAATTGGATTGAGACTTAAAAATGTGGAGGAAAACATACAATGGCTCACATGTCTTGCAGTGCCAGTGAGTCAGAGAATGTTAGCTCAAACTTGGAACGGGATTCTTTGCTTGCAGCAAGGAAGTCGACCGACGTCGGCCAATTGATGCTCTCGGAGGCAGAAATAAGTGCCCTGCATGTTAGAAGTAATTCAATGACCATGAGACAAAGTATCGGTCAAGACATACGTGGATAAAACGGCCTTCATATCCACCCAAATCTTCTCGCGAACCGTTTCGAGGAAGGATGTGAGATGAATAGACCCATGAGAGTTACCTATATCTTCGACTGTTCTACACGAGCGAGTGACGTCATCGATGAAGGTGTGCAGTTTGCCGTACACAGAAGCTGAGGTAGCAGAAACCGGAGAGGCACTACTCCGCAACTGCGATACCGCCGCTTCGCTACGTTCTACCGTCAGTGCTATAATGACCGTCATGATGAAGCACACAGTTACCTCAGAGTAAGTGCACGTTCAACAACGGCAACGTATGCGCGGACATTTTCCAGCTCCTTTAAGGTGCGGTGCATGGTTTCTATGTCCTCCAGCAAGGTTGGCCCATTGTCTTCATCATTAGGATTGAAGGAAGAAATAAGGGTGTGGGTAAGGTATGCGAGTTCATCTTCGATGTTGTTTCGATGTGAGGAAAGCTCCCGGGTACGCTCGAGGTGGGTTATAGCTTCAACTCGAGTCTTTGTGATTAAAGAGTCAAGTTTCTTCTCTGACTCGGAAAGCTGACTGCATGTTGACATCGATTCCGTATGTGAATGGCTAATTTACAGACGAACCTGTTGCTCCAACGCAGCCTGGTTTGCGCTTGCCTCCCGCAAGATTTGTTCGAGGTCCCCGAGGTGAGCTGCATCAGGGAATTTTTCGTTGAGGGTACCAACAGCTGAGCTGTGTGCAAGGGCCTCGCTTGGAGGCACCCGGAGCTGTTGTACCGCCTGAGCAGACATCTCCCTCCGTAGAGCAAGTCCGAAATTGACTGGACGGGTTGGAGGCATGTCTCCCACGACTCCACGTGGTTATCTTATCATAAGTAGCTGACACTTTACTACTGCTTGTACCGTACTATGTAGTTCGAATTCTGCTGATGCCATTCGAGTGGGGTGACATTCAAGCATACGGGATGCACACATTACCATCGCCATTCCCGTTCAAATTTATCTCTCTCCAAAATCGAATAATACGTGGTATGTTCTCAGTGTGTTGTACTACGATCTGTCACGTTCGTCGAGGGCTAGTCTCCCCTTCCTTCAAAAGAGTCAAAAGCAGTGGCTTTCAGAGACGTGTTGCAGGTCAGATACAGGATAAATACATCATGAATCACGTACCACAAATCTAACGGACGGACGAGGGGAAAGTATATCATGAATGCCAACCCTTACAACCTGCCGACGGCCTTCTCGGCTGCCACATACTTAACAGCCTCACTCCAATCCTTGACCCGGTTTACCAGTTTCGAATCCGCCGCCGCCACTTGTTGTTCACAGAGCATGACATCTCGTTCAAGAAACTGATTCCCGCCTTCTGCCTCGACACGATTGGCGTATGCCATTTCATCTCGCTCATCCGTTGACCGTCGAGACAAGCGCTTGTTCCACTCGTACGAACCAAAAAGTAGGACGCTTGGTGGCACACCTTGAGCTCCAGATGGAGTCACGTATTCTACACATGCCATGGCATTCTCGACAGAATCGTCGATAAGTAGTTTGGCACCGATATCGATGCACACTTCGGCTTTACTCGACTTGGTCGCGATCTCGTGTTCCTTGTTTGCATGAAAGTCCTTGTATACGCCGAACTGCCCAGTACAAATTATGTACTCGAAGGCGTCTCCGAAGTGGCGTTTTACCCATTGCCAACTAACATGTTCGACGTTCTTGTTTCGCGCTGTCACGATAACGAGGCGATAGCCTAGCTGGCGCAGAGCTTCCACACCGTCCTTCGCCCCTGGAACAGGCAACACCTGCGTGATCCAATCTGTTTGGTAGAACTCGCGTACTTTGCGATGGGTAACCTCGGGTGTGCCCCAGAAGGGATTCTATGGTTACACCCTGCATTAATGCGGCCCGCTGGCAACGATACAAAAAGTTCACCTTCCAGTAATAGAAATAATAGAAGTTGGAAAAACTGATTTCGCCTGGAGATCCATAGTTGTCGTTGTGCCCTGTTGCTAAGATCAGGGGGTCATCGATAGCTAATAGTGAGATGAGTCCTTACAATCTGCAATAGCGGCGTTCGTCTGGCTTAGGACATCATCCAAGTCCACCGCAATAATGGGATCCCCAGGACTGAGGAGGGTGATCGGCAAGTCTCCATCGATCGGATTTCCACTAGTGGCACTGGTATCGTTAGTACGGCGTTGTTCCGTGGAAGATTGCACTTCTTCTTGTGTGTCTATTAGATGGGTTGGACCTGTCTGTTGAAGGATCATGATCGAGTATCCGCGGAAACAGCGACTACAACCAACAGGACGTCGCCGCGGCGATCATAAGATACAATTCCCTTGCTTGTGGGAAGAGGCAACGCCCTACAAAATTTCAACTCCGCTCGTGCATCCTCTATGCAGAGATGTGGCTGAAAAGGTGGTTCACTGTGCTACACACTCAGCACAACAATTTGAGAACAGCTTTTGGGGGAAGAGTGGCACTTATTTTCTATTCTCGTTGTATTCTACGAAAGAAATTCCACAAAAGTTTTGATTTTAGCCCAGTTTAGCTACATAACATATAATTCTTGCCAGTTGAAGTAGAAAAAACTCTCGGACAATACAACCGCAGGTAGAAAAGACACGTCTTTACTATCATTTGGGTGAAGTGTCGTGCCTCCAGCGAACGCAAAGTTGAATGCAGGCTGAGAAGACGCGTTTAGGGATTATATAAGCAAAATGAGCGCGTCATTGACGCGTCGCAGGGAATACTACAATGCAATGTCGTCGCGTTTCCGATGGCATCCAAGCCGAAAGCGCTCGCCTGCACAGAAGGAACAATTTT
>Ga0307518_10001302_pt1 | contig 18685 bp, 13 predicted proteins | sample 25_EM_MG_FD_203889 | JGI IMG/M metagenome (GOLD analysis project Ga0307518, IMG submission 203889) | Populus trichocarpa ectomycorrhiza microbial communities from riparian zone in the Pacific Northwest, United States - 25_EM | ecosystem: Host-associated > Plants > Roots > Unclassified | place...
CTGAGCTGGATTACGAAATTGTGCACATTACTAGTAATATTTTCTATTAATAGAATTTTGGAAATTTCAATTCTAAAATAAATAAGTATATAATACTAGTTTTTTTTTTTAAAAAAAAGAAGAAGACCACTAACCTTAGGGCTCTGGCCTTTAGCAAGGGCACCGTACAATTTTGGATCCTTGCTGCAGAAGATGCATATTCATGTGATTATTAGCCAAATTGTGCCATTACTAGTATCGCAACTACCCTTCTAAGAAGCTTCCTAAACTTTAAAGCCAAACAATAATATGTGAAAAACTTACATTTTCAGGCCTAGTAAAGGCAATATCATATATGTTTTTGGAAGTATAATAATAGTTGTTTTTTAAAATATTTTTTGTTTAGAAATATATTATAATAATATTGTTTTTAAAAATATTATTTTTAACATCAACATATCAAAATAATTTGAAAATATAAAAAAATAAATTATATTTAATAAAAAAAATATTCAAAATTTCATGAAATGCAATTTGCACCGTGTTCCCAAACATAACCTTAACCACTTATTATATCCAACTTAGAATACTACCGAGAGTAATGGCTCAATTCACGGGTCAAACGGGTTAATTTTAATCAATAATTTAAAAATAAAATCAAAATGGTCAAGTTTTTAATAAGGTTATAAAGTGAATTAGATAAATTTCAAGTTAATTCTTTTAAAATCCTAATAGAGCCTTGGAACAGATTGATCGAACGGTCAAGTTAAACCAAGTTTAACAGCAGTAACAGTAAGATAACCGTAAATTCTGTGTTTTGGGAGGAGATCATGGGAGGAAGGCAATCATTATCAATGGGACAAGCACAAGAAGAGGGAAAGTTGATGGTGCTTTAGCAGCCGTATGGAGTGCTACTAAATAAATATTATCCGAACCAAAAGGAAAAGGCTAAAACGAAACGTACTCATATTTCCCCGTCTTGAAGTGGAGGAACCCGGTTCTAATACGTTCGGCCGGGTCAAACTCCTTCGAACCGGCCGCCTCCAACTCGGCCGCTATCTGCTTGATTTTTGAGGCGGCGACACTCCCGAGGTCAGCTCTTTCACTGTTGCCGAGGTAAGATCAAAAGGAAGAGAACAGTCAGTTAAATCCATTCATTGGGCCCCATGAAAGAAGAATTTACCTATTACTATAATTAGTGGCTATGGCACTCTAACTTAAGAAAAATACAGGTACATGAATCAATGTCAAATATGAAAGGATTTTATAAGCAAGCGAGGAACGAAAAAAAGACAGAAAATCATTAGTATTGTAAGTAAATCTCAAGTTTGTTTGTTCTGAATTGAAAGTAGAAAACTCATGATCACTAGGGTATACCTGAGAAGCTTGCTCAGTCCTGCAATGGCATCCTTGTATGAATCGTTTGCCATGTCTTCTTCCTTCTGCTAATAATCCATTTAAACGATAAATACTAAAGAAAGAGAGAAAGAAACCAGAAGATATATACTATCCATTTGAATTAGTTTATTTTTAGTGCACAGAGCTGGATCGAATCCATAACGAAAAACCAAATAAATAACTAGTAATTAATTAGATCATCATCAGTAACAAATCCATCTACCCTAAAATTCTTCTGGAATCATTTCCTTTCATTGCCAGAAAACTATGCCATGCAGACTATATTACATATATCAAGAAAGAAAGCAGAAATATCTATGATCAGAAGTCAGAACAACATCACAGACACAAGAGATGAAGATTAAAGAGATAATAGCTGTTAATTATAAGCCAGGCTGATTAATGACCTTGTGAAAAAATAAATTTTAAAAAAGAAAGAAAAGGAACAAAATCTGCAACAGTTTCTAATTTCACAAAATGATGAATCAGAATCCAACGAAGCATCTAACCTTTCTCTCTAAGATTCCTCCGCTGCTTTGTGTGTGAGAATTAGCAACTGGTCACAGAGTTCACACAACCAGCTCGCCTATCTAGCTGCTCCATATATAGAGAGAGACTGCTACTTTAGGTTTTTCTCGACCATTATTACAATTTTTTTGCTCATGTTTAAAGATTTTTTCGAGAATATAAGAAAGAAATAAATAAGTAACATTAAGTGGATAAATTAAATTTACCAATGGAATATCCAAAAGACGATAAAATGGAAAGTTGTTATATGGAAGTTTTGAGTGTTTCAAGGATTCTTTATTAGGCTTTCACATCCAAGTATCCAACATGGAACTCTTTATTATCTTATGCTAATAAATCCAACAACTTTATATATAGATATATATATATATATATATATTCTTTTTTTTCTAACAACTTCTGGTTTCTTATAATTAAGAGGCAAGATGCAGAGCGTCGTGGAATTTGAAGAGATAAGGTAAGGGATTTTTGTGACCGATTCTCACGAGGGAAAATGAATGAATAGATACATGGGGGTTTGATTTTTTAATATTTATATTCTACTTATTATATTTATTGGATAAGAAATTTAGATGGTATTTGGATGTGAATTTCAACTTGTTTTTTTAATTAAAAATTGAATTTTTTGTTATTTTAAATTATTTTTTTTAGTGTTTTTGGATTGTTTTAATATGCTGATGTCAAAAATAATTTTTTTTAAATAAAAAATATTATTTTAATATTTTTCCGAGCGAAATATATTTTGAAAAACAACCGTTACCACACTCTCAAACACTATCTTAGATATTCATAAACTATTCATCGAGTTTTGGGTATATAATGAGTATCAATTATCAATTATTATTTATTAATCAATAAAAAATAAAATTATATATATATATATATATATATATATATATATATATATATATATATATATTCAGTAGACATATATATGTAATTGATAAAAGAAATTTAAAAAAAAAGTAGAATAATATTAACTTCAATAAATATATTACTAGAATATGTTCGATCTTTTTATCACAAAATAAACAACAAAAACATGCAGTCATATTAACTGCTGTTGGAGGCCTTTTACAAGTAAAAAAATGGAAATAAATAAAGTTAGAGGTGGAGTGTATATATATAGGAATGGAAGGGTGAAAAGAAGGGGGGGAAATTAACACTTAGAAATTCACTAATCAAGGGAAATGTTTAAAAAGTAAATTTTCATCAATAATTTATTTACGTATTAATTTCAATTTCTTTATTAAACAACCCCAGTTCAAATTAAACTTTTAAAATTCTTTTTTTAATGCAATATATTAAAACCATCCATAAAACGAAGAACACATTTAACGGCCTTAAATTAGATATCCACTGTCGAAAGGAGAAAAGACTAAAGATTCCCACCCAAAAAAAAAAAAAAAAAACCATTGTAGCTCAATATCAACATCTATTGATTTTTTCACTCGAACAATATAATGGTATTTTTACCTTCACATCTAAAAACTTTGCACTGGCTTAATCTTTTTATAAAGCTTATTTGTTATTTTTAAATTGATCAGAAACAAATAAATATTTTCTCATCTTAATTACACAGTAAAACGACTAGAATATCTTTGTAAGTAAAAAAATTAAACTTGACATCAATGAATATTTTTATAATTTCACAATGGGTTTTTTATTATTACAATTTAAGCTGAGGGAAAGTTTGGTATTTGACCAAATATAATAAACAATTAAAATGCATAGTAAAACTATGAAAATATATTTAAAATAAAAAAATAATAATCATGAGGAACTTGTTTTTTCACAATGTTTTTTTTTTTTTAATTAGAAAGTCATCTTAGAGGAACTTTTGTATTTAGCTAAATAAAAAAAAAATAAAAAAGGACGTGTGCGTGTAGCACACCTGAAGGTGGATGAGAGGCACCCAAGGCCTTTTAGCAACGTGTGCGGCGTCTCCCTTCATTCAAAAATGCCCTTTAACCGTGTCTTTGGAATCATCACCATATCTTTGGAAGCGTCGTAGTGTCTTCTTCCTTTTGATATGACGCATGTCTTTGGTGATGGTCTAGTTTGTCGTCGATGGGCCTTCATTTTTTTTCTCTTCTTCTCTCTTTCCTTTCATGAAAATTACAGCTTGACCTTTTTGGTTGTTGGTATTTCAACTTTAATCCTTATTCTTTTCTCAATTTTTATATTGATCATTTTGTAGAAATTTTATTGTTCTCAATTTCATCCTTGAATCCTAATTAATAAAATATTATATTCTGCAATTTGGTCCTTATTTTTTAAGTTTCTAATTTTTTACCTTGGGCATTTTGTAAAAGTTTTATTGGTTTTTAATTTCATCATTCAATTCAAATTGATGGTATTATGTTTTCCAATATGGTCTTTATTGTTTTGATTTCTATTTTTTTTCTTGACTCTTTTGTAAAAATTAATATTCTTTTCAATTCCGCCTTTTAATTACAACATTGTTTTTATTTTTATGTTAATTTTAAGCCTCATTCTCTTTTATATTTTTTGCTTCTTTTACAAAATTGATTTTATTTTCAATCTCACCCTTCAATTAAATATAAAATTTATTTTTTATTTTAATTTTGATCTCCATTCTTTTAATTAATATTTATTTTAATTTTTTTATATAATTAAAACTCTTTTTTCAATTTCATTGTAACATCCCCATTTAAATTCCAAGTTGTTAAACAAAATCTCACATTTAAGAGAATTAAGAACATAAGAATTTCTATATTTTTATCAAAATTTTAGCAGAATTCTTTGTACTTTGGACATCCTAATTATCAATAATCATTCAATTTCACATCATCATCAATTCAAATACACAATATTCAATGGTCCAATTATCTTGGTCCTTTCACAGTCCATAATCCATAATAAATCCATTAATTTCTCCATACTAAACTTTTATCTAATGTTCCATAACTCCAAGACTATTCAAGTCAACATTTATCAACCCTTTAATGTCATAATGCACAATAATAAAAGAATGAACAAACTAATAATGAGACTAAACAAACTTAATACACCTAACTTGTTAATAACATAGAAAAACAAATAACATTACCTAAGTATATTCATTGAATCCTAATAAATAAGCATTTAACTAATAATTAACTAACTATTACTTAGCCAATTAAACATCTACTTTTAATTACACACCATATTCATTTAAGCATTGTTTACAAAATATTAATCTAGATTGAATGACTTAATCCTCTCCATACATCATTACTACACAAAATACTTATAGCAAAATGCATACAAAAAAGAATTCATGTATAGTTGAACATCAATCATGGCGAAGCTAAAAGGAACCTAGAAATTTAAATATTTCCATGTTCATTAGTACAAAACTATATTTATTCACAGTTTATTTACTTTATTTAATAATAATATTGCACATCCACACATATACATGTTTCATATATTAACATTCCCAAATTTAGCAAAAACTCAATCCACCTAATATTATTATTTTCCTTTTTATCACCAATAAAATTCGATAACTATTCTCGAATATTTTTGAATTTGACAGACCTAATTTGGAGGTCAATCAATCTGATATTCTCTTTCGAATACTAATTAAATCAATTATCCATTCTCGGATATTTTAATTTTGGCATTTCCAATTTAGAAGTCAATCAATCTGATATTCACTTTCGCATACCTATAAAATGAAATATCCATTCTCAGATATTTCTAATTTCAATATTCCCAATTTGAAAGCCAATCAATCTGGTATTCATTTTCGAATACCCATAAAATTAAATATTCATTCTCATATATTTCTAATTTTAACATTCCCAATTTGGAAGCTAATTAATCTGGTATTCACTTTCGAATACCCATAAAAATAAATATTCATTTTTGAATATTTCTAATTTTGGCATTCCCAATTTGAAAGCCAATTAATCCGGTATTCACTTTTGAATACCCATAAAATTAAATATACATTCTCGGATATTTCTAAATTCGTCTAGGTTTCTCATTCATTGATTCCTTTCTTATCACAATCTTAATTATCTACTTAAAATTAAATCTCCATATAATTACCCATTTTAATGTTTGACAGAAAAACATATGATTAATCCAATTAAGATAAATTGTTCACCTACCTGTGTATGCCTGTCGCACCACAGTTCCCACCATTTACGACCCTCCAACAACCTCTATCATGTCATCAAATCAATTTTATATTAGAATCATATATCATTCTTCTTCTTCTTTTTATGAAATTTCCCTCTTCATCACTCTTTCCTCTATTTTATCATTTTTATTCTCTTCACTAAATTACATTATCTAAATAATCTATTTTCCACACAATTATATCATAGCTCAAACAATTTCTTCACTTAACCTTAACCCCTCTTCATGGCCGGTTATGATTTTAGCCAAAATAAGGAATCCATTCAAGTTTTTCTAATGAAATTCTTATCCAATTATCTTTTCTATTCTAATTAACACATTTAACTTCATAATTATTCGAATCAAATTCAAATAATCATAACATTTCACCTATAAGTTTTCATAGTTTAATATATCACATTCAATGATTTCTTCAATTATTCATTAACCATTATTTTTTTTCATGTATATTTACATTAACCCTTCACAAAACACTAACTTAGACATTCAAACATTCAACACAATTTCAAGTATATTGCTTATTTCATGAAAAACTCATCAATATATCATTAGGGATGCATGAAATGCATAATTCAAGCATCATACCACTTATTCACAAAGAAAAATGAAGATAGAACCAAACTTTTTCCTCTCTTTTTACCTCCCCCTAAAACCGGCAGAAACAACCCGAATTTCCTTAAAGATTTTCTTGATTCCTAAGCCAGATTCCTTTGAAACCCCTTTTTAATCTCTTACTCTCTTATGTATAATGTTTAATTTGGTGTAAATTTGAGGTGAAAAAAAAACATACAAACCCTCTCAATTTCTTCACCTCCCAGCCGGCATGTATTTATACCCTTTCTTATTTTTATTGTTTATAATAGTCCCTTAAGTTCTCTAAATTCTTTTTTTAACCCCACTTTTTTATCTCATATTTGATTCAACCCCTTTTTATTATCAATTAATATTAATCAATTTCACCACTTTCTAATTATTATTTTTATTTATTCATTTGTCTTTTTTTTTGTCTTTGTTTTGACTAATAATTTTAAAAATTCACTTATCTAATTAAACTTTGACCGAGGTTTACATTCTACCATATCCTCGAAATTCATATTACGTACTTGATTCTAAATATAGTTCAGGGTATTTGTTTCTTATTTCAGACTCTCTCCCCCAACGTCACTTTCTCCATTTAAGAGTTTTCCCACAATATTTTCACCATAGGGATTCTTTTATTTCCAAGTTCCTTCTCACTCCGATCTAGAATCCATACCAGCTTTACCTTTAATGTTAAATCTCCCTCTATTTCTAAAGGGACTTGTGACATCAATCTTGAAAAATCCACTTCTGTTTTCCGAGGAGTGAGATATGGAATACATCATATATATTGGCTAGGTGAGTAGACAAGGCTAATTTATAGGCCACATGCCCAATCCTTTTAATCATCTCAAAAGTCCCTAAATATCTTGGTGCCAACTTTTCTTTCATCTCAATTCTTAACATATGTTTCCATGGAGCAACCTTAAAAAAAACCATATCTCCTTCTTAAAATTCAAAAGGTCTTCACCGATTATTAGCATTACTTTTTTATCGGTATTGCGCTGCTTTCATTATATCACTTATAATTCTCACTTTCTCGAAAGTAACATGTACTAACTTAGGCTCAATCATCCTTTTATCACCAATTTCTTCCCAACATATTGGTGTCCTACATTTTCTTCCATACAAAGCCTCATAAGGGGCCATCCCCACTGTGGTATAGTAACTATTATTATACGTGAATTTTACCAGCGGTAAATAATCTTCCTAATTTCCACTGAATTCCAATACATATGCTCTCAATACATCTTTAAGTGTCTGGATTATTCTTTTTAGTTGTCCATCCATTTGTGGATGGAAAACGGTACTCAAGCTTAAACTGGTTCCCAGAGAATGCTGGATACTAGGCCAAAACTGTAAAGTAAACTTGAGGTCTCGATCTAAAAAAATAATCACTAACACCCTATGTAATTGTACCACTTCATTCACATATAACTTTTTCAATTTATCCATTAGATTCGTCATCTTTATGGGTAAGAACAAGGCTGACTTGGTTAGTTTATCAACTATTACCCATATAACATCATTTCCTCTTTTTTTTTCCCAGGGTAATCTCATAACAAAATCCATGACAATATCCTCTCATTTCCATTGAGGTATTGATAATGATTGTAGTGGCCTTGCAGGTCTTTGGTGTTAAATTTTTACTTGTTGACATACACCATATTTTGCTACAAAATCTGCACTTTTTTTCTGTCTGGCCACAAATAAAACTTTCTTAAGTATCGATATATTTTAGTACTGCTAGGGTGGACAAGAACATATATTCATGTGCTTCTGCCAAAATCTCATTCTTAGGGACATTATCTTTAAACAAATACAGATGTTTCTCCATCATTACTAGTCCATCTTCTTAGATTTAAAAAGGTGTTTTTATGCTTATCTTCATCTTATTTCTTAACCTTTCTACTGTTGAATCCTTCTGCTAAGCCTTCAATATCCTTTCTCGATATATCAGTTCTATCTTTAATTGTGTTAATAATGACCTTTTTGGTGCCACTACCATTTAAGTACCCAATCTTTTTAACTCCATTATCTCCCTCTTGCGTTTTATTTTGGAATTTTCCACTATTACTTGATTATTTATGCTCAAAGCATTCACTACCACATTTGTTTTTTCATGGTGATAGAATATTACACATTTGTAATCTTTTATAATCTTTATCCATTTCATTTGCCTTATTTTTAATTCTTTTTATGATATAATATGTTTTAAACTCCGATGGTCAGTAAAAATCTGACCTTGCGACCCGTACAAGTAATGTCTCCAGTCTTAAAGCAAATACCACAACTGCTAATTTCTTGTGGATTGGATAATTAGACGCATGTGGTTTCAGTTGTCTTGATGCATAAGTAATGACTTGTCCATGTTACATTAAAAAACATCTCAATATCTTCTTTGAAACATCACTATACACTACAAATCCTTCCATTCCAGATGGAAGTGTCAAAATAGGAGTTGTAGTAAGTTTTTCCTTCAATTATTGTAAACTTTCTTCATATTCTTTAGACCATTCAAACTTCACCTCTTTTCGAGCTAACAGTGTCAAAGAAGTTGCAATAGTGGAGGATCCTTCTATAAATCTTCGATAAAACCTAACCAGTAAAAAAAAAAACTCTAAATTTCAGTCACATTCGAGGGTCTCTCCCAATTCGGTACAACCTCCACTTTTCTTGGATCCACCCAAATACCTTTTGCTAAAATGATATGTCCTAGAAAGATCACATCTTTTAGCCAAAACTCATATTTACTCAGTTTTACATTCAATCAGTGATCTCTTAAAGTTTGTAGTACATTTCTTAAGTATTGTTCGTGTTTTAGAGTAGAGCTGGAATAGACCAAAATATCATCTATGAGTACCACCACATATTTATCTAAACATGACCAGAAAATTCAGTTCATTAGGTCCATAAACACCGCTAGAGCATTATTTAACCCAAATCGCATTACTAAGAATTCATAGTGCTCATATCGGGTCCTAAAACTAGTCTTGGGGACATCCTGCTCTTTTATCCTCAGCTTGTAATACCGGGTTTTAAGTCTATTTTCAAAAACAACATGACTCCCTTTATTTAATCAATCAAATCATCTATCTGCGATAGTAGGTATCTATTTTTCACTTTTACCCTATTTAACTTTCTATAATCAATGCAAAGTTGAAGGGTCCCATCCTTCTTCTTCATAAATAGCACGAGAGCCCCCCACAGAGAATTACTAGGCCTTATAAATCCTTTCTCTAATAAATCTTGTAGCTGTATCTTCAGCTATGCTAATTCTGCTGGTGCCATCCTATAAGGAGCTTGCGCAATAAGAGACATTATGATGTCAATAGATAGTTCTACTTCCCTCTCGGATGGAAACCCTGGTAATTCTTATAGGAAAACGTTTGGGAATTCCTTCACTATAGGAATATCTTTCAATTCTAGTTCTCTCTTCCCTGAATCTAAGACATGGGTTGCACATCCTTTCTTTAACATTTTTTATGTTGTCATGATTGAGATTAAGCAATTCGATACTATGTTCATTTCTTTTCTAGAAACTACCCACACTCCATTTAAGGCTCGTAAGGTTATAAATTTAGTGAAATAGTCTATTCAAGCTCGGTGGATACTCAACCAGTCCATCCAAAAAATCACATCAAAATCTTGTAACTCTAAAGGTAATAAGTCCACCCATATTTCATGCCTTTCTACTTCAACTAACACTCTCCGCAAAACAAAATCTATATCTATTGCTTCCCCTAATGATGTACCAATTACTAAACCCTCTAATTTTTCTAGTTGTATATTTGATTTCTTCACAAATTTATTATATACAAATGAATAAGTAGCCTTGCGGTCAATCAAAACATAAACTACATGATTACTTAATCATCACCTCCTATACAACATTCGAAGTGACACAAACCTTCTTTTGGCTTATATGGAAAAAGGAGGGGCTGACTCACGTGCACTATAATAGCTTACAATGCATTTAAGTGAGGCATCATATTAAAAGAAACCATGCTTTACCTTCTTCATTTAATTTATTTTGGAATGAATTAAATATCAAAAAGATAATTCTTGAAGAACAAATTAAAAAAAAAAAAAAAGAATAGAAATGATATATTTAAGGAAGTAAAATGAAATTAATCTCATAATAAAATTAATGACGATTTCTCCATGACTGCAATTACCCAGTATTAAGTGCCCATTTAAAATTGTGATTCAATATGCTTTTCATAAAAATTAATTTTTTTTTCTTCACTTCAATTTTTTTTAATATTTTTAAATTGTTTTCATATGATGGTGTCAAGAATAAATTTTAAAATATATATAAAAATATTATTTTAATATATTTTCAAATAAAAAATACTTTTAAAAATAACTATATAAGTTTCCTATAAACATGTGGGCAGGAAGGATAGGAAAAAGAGAACTTGGGCTTTCGGGGGATTTTGCCACCAGGCCGATTATCTCTTTATCATATAGCAAACCCAACTTAATTAGTTGCGCGGTAACCCGGAACTCAAGGATATATATATATATATATATATATATAACAATAAATAAAAATAATCTGTCTTAAAAAGGCAAGAGAATTTGAAGGAAAGGTTGTTAAACTTCAAAGTTTTTGAGACAGAGAGGGAAGAAGAGGGGATGATAGGAGAAGGAGAAGAGGAGAGGACATCCTTTACGCTTTTCCTTGGGATCGATGCTTTCTGCAAGCTAATATTCGTAATCAGCAGAAATTTCTCACATTTCCTGCACTTCATTCAATACCAGGTTCTTCTTTCTTTCTTTTTTGTCCCTCTTCCATTCGCTTCTTGGGTTTAGGATATATAGATAGATAGATAGATTTCTTCTTTGAAGGTCCTTAGGAAGCACATTTTCAATGATTTCTTAATTTGAAGGAAATTAGATGCATTATATCATATGATTAGCAAATTGAGAATAGTTCGGGCTTGCTTCATCGATCTCTTCGCATGCATGTATGCATGCACGCACAGGGGGAAATAAGAAGAAGGATCTTGTTTAATTACCATTATAAAATCTCATAAATATTTTGTGAAAACCCATACGATTTGAGAGAAACCCGACATCCGTTAGGAAAAGGGGGGAGAAAATAAAGCTATATATAATCATAAGGATAATGTCGAATTCGGTGGGGAATCCGCCGCCGGGTTCTTCATCGAACGAGTCTTTTCCTTTGCAAGTTGACACAAATTCCACCCTCAGTTTAGGCCCTTCACCTTCAGCTACTGATGGTGAAGAATCAGCGGCACTCGTTGATGACACAGCTACACCACCGCCTAATTCTACTAATGTTGATTCCCCACAAACACCAGAACCATCTTCACCCCCACCCACTTCGAAATCTCCTCCTCCTCCTCCTCCTCCTTCACCACCACCACCACCACCTCCCAAGTCCAACCATTCTCCACCTCCCAGCCCACCATTAGTCTCAAATTCAACTAAATCAAATTCGTCACCACCACTTAAAATATCTCCGCCACCAAACTCACCACCTCCCTCACCTAATCCTCCTCCTACCCCTGCCAAGAAAGAGTCATCCTCTTCATCCGTTCCATCCCCTCCTCCTCCTGCTGCATCACCTCCCCCTGCTGGTAAATTTGTCCCGCCGCCTCTCTCTGGAGATGTACAACAATCTCCTCCTCCCCCAGCAGAATTCAAACCCTCCTTTTCTCCCCCCATTTCAAATGTGTCACCCAAGACACTGGATTCAAATAGCAATCCGTCAAATTCCGGGCGCGTTCCAACAGACTCTAGATTTCATAGTCCTCCCGTTCCAGGAGCCTCACCATCGGACCACCCATCATCGACTTCTACTGATGCAACAAATCACAATGTGCCCAGGACTCCACCAGCACCAGGAAATGAAAGTAACGAAGCTGGAGGCAAGACAATAATAGCTGCGGCTGTTGGGGCTGCAGTCACAGGCTTGTTTCTTCTAACACTAATTGCGGCAATCTTTTTAGTTGTGAAGAGCAGAAAAAAACGGGTGGCCAATGCTTCTGGCCATTACATGCCGCCCAAAAGTTTTACTTTGAAAACAGGTAAAGTACTGTGCCTATTGTGATGCTCCTCATTGCTTAGTTAGTTTCTTATTGTGATTTTTTTTTTTCCTTTTGAAGATGGATATCATTACGGACAGCAACAACAATCTGTGCGTCTCACTGGACCTGGAAGTCCCTCTTATCATTTGCAATCTGCACCCTCCGAAAGCCACGGAAGTCAAAGAGGGAATATGTACAATGGAGGGGGGCCTGATTCAGATGTCATTGGCACCGGTAAGACCTTTTTCAGCTACCATGAGCTGATGGAAATAACAAGTGGATTTGCTCGTCAAAATATTATCGGCGAGGGTGGGTTTGGATGTGTTTACAAGGGGTGCATGGCAGATGGGAAGGTAGTGGCTGTCAAACAACTAAAGGCCGGTAGTGGACAGGGTGATCGGGAATTTAAGGCTGAAGTTGAAATTATCAGTCGTGTCCATCATCGACATTTGGTCTCTTTGGTGGGATATTGCATCTCTGACAATCAGCGCTTGCTCATCTACGAATTTGTTCCAAATAAGACTCTTGAGAATCATTTGCATGGTAAGGTGATTTTTCTTTTCCATTTTATAAATATTGATTTTAAGTATCCTTCTCCAGTGCTACTTACTAGAACCTATGCTATGTGATTGGTTATGTCCCTGATTTGTGCAAGCAGGAAAAGAATTGCCTGTGTTGGATTGGCCTAAAAGACTCAAAATTGCGATAGGATCTGCAAAGGGCTTGGCATATTTACATGAAGATTGTACGTATCCTATCCTTCTCCTCCTTAATTAACATAGGTTATGTGGTGTACTACTCCTCTCATATTTTCTCAAAAACTTGTTTTCATCTTGTTGCTCAATCTGCATCTAGATCATGTTCTAAAAGTAATTAGAATATACTGATAGTGAAATTCTTAAAAAAGAAGGTTAACTAAGTTTCCTGTGATCTAATTTTAGGTCATCCGAAAATTATTCACAGAGACATTAAGTCGGCGAACATTCTGTTGGATGATGCTTTCGAAGCGCAGGCAAGCCTACGACTTTCTATGTTGGATTCCCTTCAAAATGTGGTTTCTCTGTTAGCTCTGCATTGTTATTTGCGAGCTATTTCTTATGTGCAGGTTGCAGACTTTGGGCTTGCCAGACTAAATGACACTACTCAGACCCATGTGTCAACTCGAGTAATGGGGACATTTGGGTATGTTTACGGAAATATGTAATCTCCTTTCAGATTCCATGTCCTCTGTTCACGTGTTTACCTTCCTTACCTGTCCTTCATCTTCTCGATTTGGTGTAAATGACTAAACCCTCAACACCCTCAATGAACAAAATCTATCCTGGAATGTGGATCATAGTAGTAAAGTGAGATTCCCAATTATAAATGTTCCAAAGAAATAGAAAAAAATCATCTAAGTTTTGCCATCCAATCTATCACCTTCTTCCAAAACAAAATCTACAGTAATGGTTTAATCATAACCCTATATTATAACGCAATTTGGTTTTCAGGTACTTGGCACCTGAGTATGCGTCAAGTGGAAAGCTAACAGATAGGTCTGATGTATTTTCATTTGGAGTAGTGCTTCTAGAACTGATAACCGGGCGCAAACCAGTTGATGCAAGTCAGCCTCTGGGGGACGAAAGCTTGGTTGAATGGGTATGAATTGGCATTGAAGCAAATGAAATGTATTATATATCCAACCATCATCTGGCTATAATATGATATGGTTCATAAATCTAGCAAAAAATTTTAAAACAAGCACTTAATTTCTTTCCCCATCTAAATGGTTTGCCTGTAAACAAGCCGACTTTATCTTGTTCATATCCATTTAGTTATGCCTTGAGCTAGACGACTTGCATATCCAAATTTTCTTCCCTGCAATCTACATATCCATTGAACAAATATATATACATATAGTTTTTTATGATTGTGGCAGGCTCGTCCACTCCTAATTCATGCCCTTGAAACCGGTGAACTTGGTGAGCTGGTTGATACACGACTTGAAAAGCATTACGTGGAGAGTGAATTGTTCAGAATGGTTGAGACAGCCGCTGCTTGTGTTCGCCATTTGGCTCCAAAGCGACCGCGCATGATGCAGGTGATGATGAATATGCCTCTTGTCAAATTGTTTTTTCTTATATCTAATCTTGTCAGGAATATTCTTTTTAGATGGAGAACAAAAATGAGCACAATTCCTGTTTGATTGTTAAATTTCCTGGAACACTCTTTTAGGTGGTGAGAGCATTAGATAGTGGAGGTGAATTGTCGGATCTCAGTAATGGTGTGAAATTTGGTCAGAGCACTGCATATGATTCAGGCCAGTACAATCAAGAGATTAGTAATTTCCGGAGGATGGCTCTTGTCAGTAATGGAAGCTCAGAATTTGACACTTTCAGTGGAGATTACTCTGCTAGAGACACATCCCGGGAACAACCAACTTCAGGTGATTACACAAGTAGCGAGTCAGAAACTCGAGCCATGAACCGAACTGGCAGTTATGCTGGCCGCCGGTTTAGATAAAGGTGACATGGCCAAACAGTAGATCTTCTTAAGATAATCTTTGTTTAGCACCACAGAAGGTTATATCTCAAAGAACTTGCAGTTCATTTCGACAGACCTAATTAGCGTTGAGTTTTTTTTCCTTCTCCTGTGAAATTTGACTGCAATGTTTAGCTACCTCAGAGGTGCAGTGAACTTTCAAGGAAAGGTTGTAAAGCTCATCTATTCACTAATGGGGTGTTACTCAAATGAGCACCCCTGTCTGACTGATACTAGAACAAGATGGAAAAAAGTTTTGTTGCATTGCATATATATTTGCAAGAAACTTTTGCTTATGATGTAAATTTGAACATATTTTAACCTAAGCTACCCTTTTCTCTTGTACACTTTTTGTTTGTCTGGTATTTCTTCTTATTGTGGGCTGGTGTTTAGATTTAGTCACACATAGTTTCACAACATAATGTGAGAATCATGCAGGGCATGGTTACAATTACATGAAAAAGCTGAAATTGAGGATATAAAAGGATCGATTTCTTGGTTTCAGGGGGTGAAAATCTGTAAAAAGTATTTCCAGAATGGCTTCCCTAATCTTGCTTCTGTACAAGGTCCTGGTTGATGAAAATATATGTACAAAAGAAGTTCCAATGAAGGTAAAGATAATAATGTGTCCGACAGATAGCTAATATTGATGTTAAACAAACGTTTAAACCTCATTGTTTTTTTTAGTATATCAATATAACAGCCCTGGCTGAATGGAGAAGCCGCCAACTTTCCCACTTTAAACTCTTCAAAATCTGAAAGAAAAAGGAACTCCCTGATTCTCCTAAATTTGACTACCAAATGTCTGAATTAGGTTCCCTGTTAGCTCGATCAATGACTTCTTCAGTGTCTTTGGATGAATGTCCTTATCCGCCTTGCAGGAGTATATGCAAGTTAGTATAATTATTCACAATTACGCAAGTAAATAAAGCAGAAAAAGAGAAATGGTGCTTCTAGCAGAGAACAGCTGAAATTCATCTTGTCATAGAAGTTTTTGCACTTGAAAATATTTTTGCAAACTCTTGTATTTTTGGTGAATTTATGTGGAAAACAAGCTTGTGTAGCTGAATTTATGTGGAACCCAGGTCTGAATTTTGATTCCAGCTGAATATCAGGATTCAGTGTTGATATCTTACCTCGACCTTGAGAATGTTCAGAACATTGCCATTAAATGTTGTAATATTGGCATCAAGGATTTGAAGCCCCAAAGAATGGATGGTTTCCATCAACCTCCCGAAACCTCCTTGCCTCTGTTCACAAAGGAACTTTAGCAGGAACTGTCTTTTGCTAATCTGGTCCACTTCTAATTGCACCTGGGAAAAGGTCAGTTAAGAAATTGATTGTCTCATGAAGCCTGTTAAACTTAAATGGCTCAGCTTGTTTTGTCCAAAAATCTCAGTAAATAATGATCTTAGGATTTGCAATAAAAACCGAACGAGGTTCAGAAAGCTCTGTATACCTCTGCCCCTTTCTTTTCTACAAAACCAGAAGAATCCTGGTTGATCTTAGAAGAAGACACGTGGTCTTCCTGAAAGATCTCCAGTTTTGAAGTCTTTAGCTCAATGTTGCTCGCTCTGCGTTCCTCTCCTTCAGCATTCTTGATCTCATCCTGGAGGTTTTTCACCTCCTTGAGCAACTCGCCGACATAATCAATTGCATCTCCAAGAATTGCAGCTTTATCCATCTGTAACATTTATAAAATGCAGAATTACTCGAAGAAAGCATACAGCAACAGCAACAGCAACAAAAACAACAGAGAATAGCTCTCTTCAGTAGCAGAAATATATCCAACTATGTTAACCTTGGAAATCTTGGGGACCAAGGCACGCAGAGCAAATAAGCCAGTTTTAATCCTTGTCCTCCTGTTCCTTTCTGTGACAAGATTCTTAGATTTGTAGTCATCTCTTTCCGACCTCCTCATAACTTTTGGAACTTTCTTGTTGCAATCTGCAGAACCTGCTCGTTGCTTCAGAATTTTCTCGTCGTGATTGGATTTTCCAACTGATAATTCCAAATGTCCATGTTGCGGCAGTTGACTCGCATTTGAAACAAATGATGGAGCTTCGTTTGAAGGATTGGAACTGCTAGATGATCCTTCAAAGCTAATGCTGTTACGGGGCTGCGTTAATGGGAGAAGAAACTGTGTCCGTGGAATCAAACTTAACAAGTGGCAGGAATGCGGCAAATTCTCTTCAAGCAATGAATCAAGACGGTGGTCGTTGAAGCTCGAATTGGAATACCCAAGTTCAGTCACGGCTTCTTGTTTGACAGGGACATGGCAATGAGCTCTAATAGATTCTATCATCTTCTCATCTTTTTTCATCTGAAAATATTGAATGGCATTTTCACACATAAATCACATTAGCAGAATTTAATTATTTATAGCAAAAAACCAAGTAAAAGACTTACATGCTTTGCTGCAAAAAGCTCAACAAGTCCACCAATTACTGGGATCAAGACTTGAGTTCCAGCTACTTCCTGAAGCAATGTTTTTCAAGTTACTATACAAAATGCTGTTAATAAATAACAAAACTATCACCCTAGTCATTGTCAAATCTTTCAACTATGGGTTTAAGGCAATAAATGTATGGTTAAATTATCAATAAATTGTGGTTTTGCATATGATAGAAAGAAGCTAGTTTCTTACAAATGCCAGGAGTTACTACTATATTATTGGAAATCAGAACAATTTTTTTTTTAAAACCAGAAATCGAGAGACTGAAGAAAAAACTCACACGTAGGGTATTGGAGTCATGAGTAGTGACCGTGGCATGGCATAACCATCTGGGCTCAGCTGATATCACCACCTCTCCATGAATCCTGTTTCTAGCAATCAGATAGTATTATGTTTGGCTAAAGTAACATAAATAAAAATAAATGTAGGAGTAGAGAAGAGAAGAGTACCCAGAATACAGAGGCATGGAAGAAGGGAACCGAGAAAGAGCCTCACAAGCCTTTGTTCTGACTGGATGCTTAAAGTAGACATCCTTACAAAGAGGACCCCGCCCAAATTGGTTGTCTTCTCCTCTGTCCCTTTCCACATTGTAGCCACCACCGCCACCGCCACCGCAGCAGCAACCCACCCACTCAATAAACCTAAAAAGATAACAAAATCATCAATCAAACACTTTAATATATAAACATTAATGTGCTGTTAATTTGTAGGGAGTACCTTGAAGGATCATCGCCTAACTTCCATACAACACAGTAATCCCAAGCGTTGGAGTCAACAAGGGGTCTAAGCCGTTCCATTGCTCTGTCCAATCCTCTCATGTCTACCTCTAATTTTAGTATTCTGCCCTTTTCCTCAATGTTTATCAACTCTTTTCATGCATTCCTATATAGGAAAGGAAAATGCAGGCAGTGGCAATCCCTTTAATATTTATGCCAAACAAAAAAAAAAAGCACATGCTGTCGCTACTAGCAGTCTAGTACACACTGGGTGTAACAGACTGGTATATATATTT
>Ga0307518_10001303_pt1 | contig 18685 bp, 18 predicted proteins | sample 25_EM_MG_FD_203889 | JGI IMG/M metagenome (GOLD analysis project Ga0307518, IMG submission 203889) | Populus trichocarpa ectomycorrhiza microbial communities from riparian zone in the Pacific Northwest, United States - 25_EM | ecosystem: Host-associated > Plants > Roots > Unclassified | place...
AATCAGGAATTGGTAATTAATTATTTTGGAAATCAAGCACTTCATTTTATCATTTAACAAATTAATAAACAATTACATGGCACGAATACTTGTGTCATTTTAAATTAAAATGCAAGCACCGGGATGGAAATCAGAAGCTAAAGAATCGGCTAATGTTTGATCTTCTTCCAATACTCCCCTTTAAGCTCCCCTTTAAGCTGGATCAAGGGGATTGATTGATCCAAGTTTGGACAACAACCGGTGGAAGTGAGCAGAGGTCAGGGATTTGGTGAACACATCGTAAGCTAATCATGATTGTGGGTGTAATGAGTTTGGATAACCTGAGAATGAACTTGTTGACGAATAAAGTGACAATCAACCTTAATGTGCTAAAGTGACAATCAACCTTAATGTGTTTTGTTCTTTCGTGAAACATAAGATTAGCTGCAATATGCATGGCAACTTGGTTGTCACAAAACAAGGTTATAGGGATGCTACTTGGAAAACTCAGTTCAGATAAGAGACCTTTAAGTCAAATTAACTCACAAGCAGCTGATGTCATTGCACGGTATTCAGATTTGGCACTAGAACGTGCAATGACATGTTGTTTCTTGCTACGCCAAGAGACAAGATTACCGCCAACAAACATACAATAGACAGTGGTTGACTTGCGATCAATATCATTGCCAACCCAATTTGAATCACTGTATCTGATTATTTGAGTGCGACCGTTTTTAGCCATGATAATTCCACGTCCAATAGAGCCCTTTAGATAGCATAGGATTCGCTTGATAATATTCAAATGGAAAACATTAGGTGTATGCATGAATTGGCTAACAAGACTAACTGTGTAGGCTATATCAGGTCACGTGATAGTAAGGTAAATAAGCTTACCTACAAGATGTTGGTAGTGATTGATAGACTGAAGAGACTCACTATTTATGGCAAGCTGCAATTTACTGTCCAATGGAGTAGGGGCAGGCTTGACATCCATCATTTCAGCATCCTTGAGTAAATTAAGAACATACTTATGTTCATTAAGAAATAACCCTTTACGAGAAGCAACCATTTCTATTCCAAGAAAATACTTCAATCTGCCGAGATCTTTAATTGGGAACCAATGTTGTAAGGTGGCCTTGAGACGTGATATAGCCTCACTATTATTTCCTGAAATAATAAGATCATCAACGTAGATAAGAACCACCAATGTTTTCTTAGGTCCAAGATGAACAAATAAGGATGAATCCACATTACTCCTTTTGAAACCAAGTTCTTCAAGAACAACACTTAATTGAGCATGCCAAGCACGTAAAGATTGCTTCAAACCATAAAGCGATTTGTGAAGTCGGCACATTAAGGTAGGATCTGAAGCTTGAGGATGACCAAGAGGCAATTTCATGTAGACTTCTTCCTCAAGATTCCCATGCAAGAAGGCATTTTTTACGTCCATATGACACATTAACCATCCATTGTTCAAGGCAACTGATAGTAAAACACGAACAATGTTCATCTTTGCAACATGAGCAAAAGTTTCCTTGTAAATCTACTCCAAAGGTTTGAGTAAAACCCTGAGCTACAAGACGTGCCTTGTGTCTGTCAATGGTGCCATCAAAATTAAACTTAGTTTTATACACCTACTGGCTGCCAACAACATGTTTTCCTTTGGGAAGTTTGACAATACTTCATGTTTGATTCTGAGCAAGAGCTAGAAGCTCATCATTCATGTCATGTTTCCATTCATCTCGAGAATTAGCTTCTTGAAAATTTCATGGCTCATGAACATTAGATACAACATGAGCATGTGAGAGTCGTTGATATGTAAGGGAATTTGGAATAGAATGTCTTGCTACAAAATGACAAAATCTTGCATTTTAATTGGAGGAGCACAATTACATACTGGATTTTTGCAGTCTGTGGTAAAGGAATAACATGAGCATCCAATTCAGATTGCTCATTAAAGGGATTACCCTCATGATTAGCCATAATAAGATTGACGACCCTTGAGCTAGAAGAAGGACCTATAGTAGACACAGAAATACTACCACTAGAATTGGCATGATTGACAGCCCTTGAGCTAGAAGAAGGATCTGCAGTAGACATAGAAATACTGCTACCAGAATTTGCATTGGGTTCAGAGTGTTCATGATTATTTTCAGATTCTGAAATAATTGGACCGAAGTTCCCTTTACCTGAAGACACATAAGTGGTTGATAAGGAGGTGTTGCTAGTAGCAGGAAGTAAGGCTAAATGAGATACCATATTTGTAGGAGCTGGATAGGGTAAAGGAAAGAGATCTTTTGAGGATGTCTACTGACTTATCTTATCATAATATGGAGTAGTTTCTTCAAATTGAACATCTCTTGATATAAATAGTTTCCTGGAATGAGGGTGATAACATTATAACCCTTCTTGGTTGAAGAATATATTAAGAAAATACACTTAGCAGCCCTTGTATCAAGTTTGTCATGATTTGAAGCCTGAATATACACAGAACATATGCAGCCGAACACCTTTAAATGTGATAAGTCAGGTGACTGTTTTTGCAAAACTTCAAGTGGTGACATAAAAAGCAACACTTGACTAGGTAACCGATTAATTATATATGCAACAGATAATACTCATTGAGACCAAAAGGATTTAGGAACATGCATTTGTATCATCAAGACTCGAGTTTTTTCTAATATATCTCTATTTTTGTGTTCAGCTACCCCATTCTATTGGGGTGTACCAACATAGCTAGACTGATGTAAAATGCCATGAGAAGCTAGATACTGTGTCATTTTTTAAGACATGTATTCGGTGCCATTATCAGATAGAAGGATTTTATGTTTCGTAGAAAATTGAGTCATGACTAACATATGAAAATCTTTAAAAACATCAACAACCTCACTTTTGAATTTTAAAAGGTATATCCAGGTCACACAAGAAAAATCATTAACGAAAGTAATAAAATACTTATAACCATCAAAGGATTCAATAGTTGGTCCCCAAACATTAGAGCGTACAAGTTCAAACATCTCATTAGCTCTAGACAAAGAAGGTGAAAAAGGTAGTCTGGTGGATTTAGATAGATGACATATATCACAGGTGATGTTTCTGGCATCTAGACTGTGCATTAATTTTGTAAGAACACTCTCGGAGGGATGGGTTAAACATTGATGTCATAAAACTTTATCCTGACTAAAGGAAAAAAGAGCAGAAATTTGAGGTCGCTTATTGCTTTTAGAATCATTTGAAAAATAATAAAGTCTTTGAAAAAAGAAACCTTCACCAATTGTCCTCTTGGTGGCGCGGTCCTGAAAAAGAACTCGGTGAGAGTTAGATATAACACAACAATTTAGTGTTTGAGCGACCTTGCCAATGTAAAGTAATTGGAATGGAAAGCATGGAACATATAAAACCAAAGACACCACATTTTCAAAGAGAAATTTAATTTTCCATTTACCTTTGATAGAGACATGTTTTCCATTTGCAATAAAAATATGAGTTGGAGTAGTGATTTTTTTGAAATGGTGTAAGCTAGTCATTTTATTTGTTATGTGATCAGAGGCACCCGAATCAATGACCCAAAAATTATGCACGGTGCTAGCAACTAAAGCAGTCAAAATACCTTCTAAATTCTTTTATGATAGATGAGCAGAGTTTGCTAGGAAGCCGGCAAACTTACCAAGAAGAGCCGTAGAATCAGAATTGTTTGAGGCTGTCAAGCTAGTATAACCTTTTTCCTTAAGATAAGTAGCAAAATCATTAAGAAAGGCAGTCGGGTTGACCCTTTATCAGTAGAGTGAGCAGCAATGTGAGCTCTATGTTTATAGTCCTTTTGAAGTCCCTTTTCCTTTTCAAAGTTAGGCTTCAATTCCGGATGAAGGGTCCAACACCGCCCGATTGTGTGTTCAAGATTATGACAATAAGTGCACTTCAAATCTGGTCGCTTTCCTTTGTATGATTTGTTACTCTTTATCTGTCTGATAACAACATAGACACGAGTTTCTGGCAAGGTGATTCTTGGCTTTGGATTCATGATCTTTCTGCAAGCTTTTTCTCGTTGTATTGTAGCACATACATTTGCAAGGGATGGAAGATTAAAGTTCATAAGAACTCGACTTTGAAGGTCTTCATTATCTGGACCAAGACTGGATAATAATTGAAATATCTTGTCTTTCTCATCTTGTTTTTTTAATACTGCAACATCAACAGTGTGAGGATGATATAATGCAAGTTCACTCCACATACCTTTCAGAATTCCAAACAATTACACATAAGTCTTGCTATCTTGTTGTAGATTAGCAAGATCCCTTTTGATTTGAAAGACATAAGCTCCATTGTTTTGATTTCCATACATTTCCTTCACAGCCTCCCAGAAATCTATTGAAGATTCTGAATAGGTGAATATTTTAGCAATATTGTTCTTCATAGAATTGAGTAACCAAGACATAACAAGTTGATCCTTGCATTGTCATGCTTAATAGTTATGTGAGGAAGGGTCAGGGGCTTTGATATAGCCATCAACATAGCCAAGTTTGTACCTTCCACGAAAAGCAATCATCACAACTCTTGACCAAGGAAGATAGTTGAGCTCATTCAACAATACTGAGCCTAGACATTGGTTTGGATTATTTTGTTTTCCTTCTGAAATGTTAAAAGATCTGTTGATGTCATCAACACCAATATATTTAGAAGAGTCTTCCATAGAAAACTTTAAACAAAACACAGGTCAATCGAAACCTACTCTGATACTATGAAGAAGAAAAATAGAGAACCAACAAACTAGAAACAAAGTTGTTGCTTTAAAACACCAGAACATCATGCTTTATTATGTGATGTATCACACACACACACACACACACACACACACACACACACACACACACACACACAAAGCAGAAGCAGGAGTACAATACAAAACAAAAGTCTAAGATTGCAAGGAAAACCGACAATCTTTATCCTATAAGGACTGCATATCTTTCTCCTAAAATATTGGCATAATTAATCCTTTACATATTAGATATCTGAAGCTATAGAATCGGGTAATATTTAGTCTTTCTCCTATAAGCTCTCCTTTCAATGCACAAGGGATCTGGGCCCGTCTACTTTTCATGTGTTATCTGGGGATTTTTTCCTGACGACACGGCCATCAAGAACAATGATGGTATAATTGGAGTGTTATCTCTAATTATCTACTCGATCATCTCCATTGCCTTGATCAAGTATATTCTCATCGTTATGGCTGCAAATGATAATGGGATGGTAAGCCATATGAGATTGTTTGAAATTGAATATCAATTGGATTGTTGAGAATTTGTATTTGGTCAACAAAATCTTCGTCCGACTACAATAACCGCTAATAGTTAAAAAGGTGATTGAAATTAATTTTCTGAAATCAAAATTGATTTCTAGCTAATACATGAATTTTCTAATACTGATTTGAGTTTTTAGTTTTACCTCTCTCTCTCTCTCTCTCTCTCTCTCTATATATATATATATATATATATATATATATATATATATATATATATAGCAGTCGATTTTAGGTGAAGAAAACTTATCATGTTTTCTAAACATAAATGTTGTACGTCTGCTGTGCAAAGTTAAAAGAAAAGGAAGGAAGCTTAAGAACTCTAATATACTATATGTTATTTTTTTAGTTTTTCTTCACGGTAGTAAGATATTGATTTTAAAAAAGAAGCAATTCAAAAAATACAAAGAATATCCTAACTATTAGATTTAATAGTATTATATCTAAATCCTTAATTAGATATGTTTTAATAGGGCTTACCATATTGGATTAAAACCCAAATCCATCTCAGCCCTTAAAAGAAATCTGTCCTTAGATCTTATCTTGCCATGTCACCTGGTGTACCAAGCATTCGATGCACCTTATCACATCGAAGCCAAAATCTATCAATCAGAACTGTTAGATCAATTTTCAGATCAAGCCAACCATAGTCAAAAGATCAATTCAGAAGTGATCCAGCTGTTCACAAGCTCCAGGTGCACCAGTTTACCATGCTTGTATCCTTACCGTAGCAAACCTTAAAGACTCTCTCTCCTATGCTGACAATTCTCTCTCTCCTCAGATCTCACAACTTTGGCCACATCAAGCCACCAAAACACCACAGAAAGACTCATCTCCTCCTTGCGAGCAAACCCCGGGTGGTTTTTGTCGACTTCACTCCCTAATATTTCCAGAAAAAGGTCACGACATCTTCGGCCACCCGAAAACTTCAAACCGTTGATTCTCTCTCATTAGCCCTCAACGACTACAACCACCATCATTATTAGAATCCTCTCACCGAGATATACTAGAATCTGCCTTTTTTGGCCTGGAGTCTTGCCAAAAAATTCCCCCTCCAGCAGTGGCGCACGTGAGCTACACACGCCACTAGGGGTATTTCATCACTTCCAGGGAAGTTCAATTGTATTTCAGTCTTTTTCCTATACAATGACACTCGGGTAACTTTGGGGACTTCAAGGGGTATTTTTTTATACATGTATCTATGTTTTTTTGTATTTTTGTATTTTGTAAAATACCCAAAATAAATATAAAAAATGACGACGCGGGTCTAACACCTAATTTATCCTATTATCGTGGGCGGGTCCATGGCCCAATTCTCAAATATGGGTTATGCCCATTTTTAGCGATTCCAACATAATCTTTATTTTTAGGAATGAATGTTATTCGCCGACACATCTCTTCTTCTTTTTTTACCGATATCAAAAGTTTAAAAACAAATATGGATTATGTCCATTGTTTCTTTTTACAACTTGGACGCAACTCTCTTTTTTAGGGTTAAACATCATCATTTCAACGAGTTTTCTAATTTTAGGGATTTATGTCATTTTTGAAGTGTCTTCTATTTTTAGGGACTGACGTTAACCCTCAAGAAAACAAATTGCAAATAAGCTCATAATATTATAGCATTTAAATAAAATAAAATAAAAAAACACAAGGATAACCTTTCACTTGAAAGGATAATTTAAGGGTGGTGTTTACCTTCCTTTAATCATAATTAACTCAATACCTGAATCTTTGGGACCAATGTTTAATTTGGGATTTATAATTCCATCAAATTACTAGATGATGACTTCAATAGAATCTTCATTTCCCCAATTAATTTTTTATTAATAAAAAAAATTGGAGCCACCGAGCAACATCGTGTATCGACACCATTGGAATATTAATGAAGGACAAATATCCCTAAAAGAGGGACACAAATCTCTTACACATGTATTCATGAAAGATAAATATCCCTAACAAATATTAATGAGAAGAAAAGGTTGGTGAGCCTAGGCCATAAAGTCAGGCCTAAAAGGAGTTGAGATATCAAGCCTAAGAAAGTTTAGTAATGTACCTGAGCTCCAATGCATGGCTAGAGCCCATGATGCGCTAGGTGCGTGTACAATGATTGGAGTAGGACATGATGCTTAAGCTTAAAGGGTGTTGGATGTGGGCCTAGCACCTGGGCTCACGCATCATACCCGAGCCCATAAGGGTGCTAGAAATGGATCCAGGACCTGTGTTCATGATTTAGGTCTAAATCATGTTTTCTAAGCGGGTTTTGGGATGATGTTAAAATAGGCTTGGGCAAACTAAATATATTATTATTATTATTGTTATTATTATTATTATAAAGGCTAATAAATCCCCATCCATCATCAGGTGAAATAAAGCAGATTATGATATCTTCATCTTACATATTATTCCACCCATCTAGTATAATTTTTTATCTAGTCTTTGTTAAAAAGATTTGAAAGAAGAGAAGTTTCTTAAGGGTCCAAAATTCTTTATGCAGTGTTGTCAGCAGTGGGAGATCAATGATTGACCTGATTCTCATATGTTAGAATTATATTATGGATGATGCTTAATTTGCAAGAAATTACCAACTTCATAATCCTTATCAGTGATCGACCTGATTCTCTTATGTTATTGCACGTCTTTGATTGTCTTTTTGGGTTTGATCATTCAACCCCCTCACAACCAGCAGCCATACGAACCACCAACTTAAACGCATTAAACAGGTGCAATCCCTGTAACGCTGTGCTATCTGCGATGGTGCAATAGTTCAGTTGTCCGGTGAGTTTGTGGTTGTAAGACTGGTTCCAAGGCCGGCAACCACACGAGACCGGACAAATTCAACAGCACAGTAGGCGACAGTTTTCTTGTTGGAGAATTTATGGAAGAGGACATATATCCTCGCTATAGTCGACAGAGAGAATTTCAGATTGTTCACACCGTCTAGAGTTAGCGAGACGCGCATGTAAGAGACCGAAAACAGTTTTTAAATTGTTCGGAATTTTTAGCTTGTAAAGATTTGCATTCTACAATTTGAATTCTAATTGGATAACTTCATAAGCTTTTTACACTTAATTTATCTTTAAATCAACATTCTTGAAATCAACCTAAAATTATAACTCGATTCAGAAATGAAGACTCTTGATCTATAACATATTATTTCATGCTCATACGATCCCCAGTCTTAAATTACCTGTCGTAATTTGTTGGTGAAAATTAACTTTACAAGTGTTTATGTCAAATTTCTTTAGTATTTCAGTGAGATAATATTTCAAAAATACCTGAACAATTAAAAAAAAGGAAAACAGATACCATTACTGAATCAGTGTCCATCTTCGTTATTCAAGACCAGCCATTGCCATTCAGTCAAATGAATATGCAGTTGAGATTGGAATAGCAATCTGAGAACCTGGTTCAAATAATAACTGGGAAAGGTCCAGTACTTAGTCCTCCAAGTCCAGTAGTTAACCACAAAAATTATTAAATGTATCATAAATGGACAGCAGCTTCTTCATCATCACATGGATAGATCATGATTGAAATTAAGTTAAAAGTATATGGCTCCATTTCATGGCAAAGCAAAGCGACAACACTTAGGCACCCAACATGGAGCCTGAGTTCTTCCTGCACTCGGTCAACATGTCCATGTAGAACTGGCACTTGCTGATGTCATTTCCAAAGCTGTTCACACACTGCAAAGAAGACAGGTGAAACTAATGTCAATGCAGGAGCAATTTAAAACCTAAGTTTGTGTATAGCACAAAAAAATCCAGGAAATGGAACAAAAATAAAAATCATAAGCATTTTGTAAAGAGAAGTATCGCTTCTTGGAAGAGTCTGACCTCTATTTTCAATAAATAGTTCTAACAATGAACCAGCTCAAAAAGATTGTTTTCCTATTCTTGTGGATTCATGTCACTATATGTCGAGGATCTTATCCCAGGAATCATTGGATTCTCTATGGCATCTAGACATCATAACTACGTTATTTTTAAAAATCACAACACAAATTAGGAGTGAGGTTAAGGGATGTAGCAGTTCAGAACTGCATTTTTTAAATTTTGGAGTCATTGTCTACCATCCTCCAGGCAATACCAGAAATTAACAAAGATAATTAATCACTTGATTTACATTGCTAATCTTTGCAAATAAGTAACCAAACAAGAAAAGTGTACATACATCTTGGAATGCCTTGGTGTGGATATTGCATGCATCAGCACCACCCATACTGCTTGCAGTGGGTGCTGCGGCGGCTGCAGCCTCAGAAACCACAGTTTCATGTTGAATAGTGCGAGGACCCATCACAGCATCTACAGCTCTGTGTGCCACAGCACTTCCAGTGCCAAAAGCCATGCCTGTTATAAGAAGAATCAGGCTTATGCTAATTCAAATAAACATAACATGACCAAGAAATAACATGAAAGTGAGGGTTTCAATCCCAGGGAAGCAATGATATACTTTCACATACCCTGAGCTATGGTCGAACCAATGCCTCCAAGAATTGATCCACCACCGCTGCTCTGAGCATGAGCTGGTGGAGGAGCATGGTTAACTGCATCAGAACACGCACACACACACACACACAGAGAAGTTAAGGCAAAGTTATGCTTTAAAAAAGACAACACCAAATTTAAGATGAGAAGGTAAATTGCATGGAAAACCCTCAATCCAAACTAAATGTGATACATGGATCTGTTCCTGTGTGCACCTAGAATGTCTTGCAATCTTCAAATTATTCTGCAATACTCTGCAGAATAGCATTACCTGTTTGGGGAGGTGGGCTGCGAGCTCGGGCAGGTCGAGGAGCTGGGCGGGCAGATCTTCCTGCAAAAAGCATAGGATTACATGTAAATAAGAAGCTGGATGACAAATTGCACAATTGATAAAAAAAATACATCACATAATACATAAACTAAACGATTGGAAACCCGCAAATGATTATCCAAAACAACAAAACGAAACGGAATAGATATGGGTATTCAACAAATGAATCAATCACGTCAACCCCAAAAATTTAAAAGCTAACAAGCACCAACATCTAAGTGCCTAAGTTTTTATGCTTAATATTAACTAAGCAATGAGAATTGAGCAAAATTAATTTTTTAAAATCATTTTAATATTATAATATTAAAAATAATTTTTTTAAAATTAAAAAATTATTTTAATACATTTCCAAATAAATTTCTTTTTAAAAACAATAATACCTCTACGCAACCCTCCTTAAAAACCTGAAAACCAAACCACCCAATTACACGTATCAACAAAAATATGGAAATCCAAACCAATTAAGCATCTTCCAAGATTTAAACAGATAAAAAGGAACGAACTTTATGCTCAACATTAACTTTCACAAATTAGAAAACAAACAAGAAACAAATGCTGTAAAAATAAACAACGAATAAAAATAAACACAAAAACACATAAAAATGAACAGAACCAGGAAAAGAATTAACAGATCTACGTAAAAATCTGACCTCCAGAGCTTCGGCGAGGCATGGTGAGTGATAGAGGCGGCGACTAGATAGATGGACAGAGGAGGGGGAGAGGCTTCGAGAGAGAAAGGGTTTTCACGTGCCTATGAATTCGTGAAACTGACCATAAAATCTGGACTTGTGATTTATAAGCGGACAACACTGGTTTATTTAATAGGGTTAGGGTTAGTTAGGTTGAAAACGTGGCAATATATTGTTGGCGTAGGCTAGGTTGAGGGCGTGATTTATATTGTTTTAATGGTCATTTTCGAAGTATTTTCCAAGGTGTCAGTATTCTGAGTTCTTAAAATAATAATAGAATATTCCATGGGGATGCTTTTTTTGAAGCTATTTTCCTCCTTTTCTTGAGAAAGAAGAAAAGAAAACAAGGTTTACAAGGCTCAACGGTGTTAAGATTCTTATTAATATTTAATTAATTGAGTTCCTAAGAGGTTGCACAAAATAATTTCTTGTATATTAAGATTTAATTAAATAAAAAATTAATTTTAATATGCCAAATTCAATATGAAATTAATCAAAAAACTAAATTATAGATATATAAATTTAAAAAGATAGGATAAAATATATTTTTTGAGACCATTAGAAATAAATAAATAATTTTTTAAAACAATAAAGGATAAATCATAATTATCTAAATCTACAAGAAGAAAATGTACCAGCTTGACCAAACAAAAACCCTTAATTAAACTTTCTTCAGGTTCAGGTTCTGAAAAAGAAAATAAAAGAAAAACTATCTCAGGTGACTGGGATAGTTCGGCACCTTTTGCCCCAGTGGGCTTAGATATTTGGGCCTTAACATTTGGACCCTATACTAAGCTTTGTGCCTTTTGTAGAAATGGAGCCCAATATCATGAAGGGAAACTGCATGTTTTCTGTTCACGTGGGAATTTCTCTTCATGATTATTGGATGAAAATGTATAATTTTACCAGCATAGAGACCTGTGCCACGTGTGAATTAATGAAGTCCGTCGTGTCTAAGAATTTGTGTACGCAGCTAGAGGGCATGCATGGAACAGTAATGATTTCTTTTGTAAGAGAAAGGAAAATAACCAACATGCATGTAACATTAATGATGGCTGAAATAGTTAGAAATTTGTTTTAAATAAATAAAAAATTATAGAGAATAAAAAATTAATTTTAAAAATTTCTTAGTTTTTCTACTAAAAAAAATTCTTGATTTTATTAGATTTAATTATTAATTTATGATGGCTAATCGATGGTTTATAATGGTGAAATTAATTCTTATTAATTCTTCAATCTTTTAGCTTTAAAACTCACTATAAAAAGAGTTGAAAGATGAGTTTAAACCAATAATTTTTCAGATGTTTACACTCTTCCTCACCTCATATTTTAGTGTTTATTCTCATTTTATTATTTGGTTTTCCTCTCAAATCTAGAGCTTAGATTCATATTGTTAAGAAATATTTGATTTTTATATTTTTTTGGTTTAAAGACCTTAGTTTAGAAGTGCATCTAAACCAAGATGGCGGTGTTGAAATCTTGAGAGGCATATTACATACATCCTAGTTGCATAAGTGATGAGAAATAAAATCTTAAGGACAAATGATTCATTATTAACAATAACAAAAGATTCATTACTTTAAAGTACTTCAACAAATAAGTATTCTTCTTGTTTTAATTCAAACATGTTTGGTTATGGTTGTGTAACTTGTTAGAATGAAAAAAATATGTTTTAGAAGTCAAAGATGACAATTTTAGAGGGTTGCTAGTGTGTTGGGTTTCTGAGCTATTTCTTGGTTGTTTGGTAATGTTCTTCGTGTTATTGAGAAGAACATTGCCTTAACTCAATGATTTGGATCAATTTTGATCCAATTCTTTGCACATAATCCTTCAAGTGACTTTACTAGTTAATAATCTAAGGTTTATTTGTATCAATAACATGATTTCAATAGGTTTTAATCTTGGGGTTTTGATTTTGAACCGAAACTTATTTTGACAAAATCACGGTTTTTAAGTGATAATCGAAGTCTATGAATGCTAGATTATTGATCATTGCACGATTTACAACATGTTCGTGTCCTTGATTTGTACATATCTGATCTGATTTGAAACCTACATTGTTGGGTTCATGTTGAATGTTCTTTGATATTCTTCATTTTTTTGGGTTTTGATAAGAAATTTTTGAGTTTTTATGTTTTTTTAGTTTGATTTTGTTTTGAATTCTGTCTATAGTTTGGTTTGTTTTTCGGGTCAAACCAGTGGACTTTGGTTTGGTTTATTATCGAACCAAAAGTTTCAGGTCAACTCGATTGGGTCAAAATCAGGCCAAAGGTTAAGACCCTGTTTGGCTAGCATTGTTTTTTCTAAAGGTTTTTTTTTTTTTGTTTAAGGGTGTGTTTAACAAACACCCCTAAGTCTTTTTTAACAGTTTTGATTTGAGAGAAAAATAGGTTTTTTCCAAACATAACCTTAAACAAAAAAGATTTTTTCTTGTTGCATACGACCTGATCCTTATAAAATTGCATTTTATTTATAAAAAAAGAGAAAAAAATTGTTTTAGCATTATTTTAGAATTTTTTTTATTTCTTTGTATTTTTTTGTGGAATTTACAACAAGTTTGTAAAATTGCTTAAGGATTTGGCTAATATTTCAATAATGCTAAGTTTTCTTCTTTTTTTCTTTCTCAGAAAATTAATGGTCAATATTTTGTATAAATGTTGGATCTACAAGTAGACTAGTATTTAATTATCAAGAGTTTGAATAGAAAATTCTTAGAATTTTTTAATATTCATCAATTTTAATTGAGAGTATTTTTCACTACAATATATATATGAGCTGTGGAAAACACTTTCACCTTTCAGGATAGGTGAACCATGTCAGGGCACCTACATGAATTCTTCCTATAATGATTTATCTAGACATACAAGTACATAATAAATTCAAAATGCTAGTTTTTTCTTGAGCATAAATCTTTGTCTTAATTTATTGACGGACCACCGATTAGAAATCAATCAGCATTTTTAAACCATATCCATACCATAATGCAATTTATACTAGATAAGGTATACTAGAAATATTAATACCGTTCTAATTTTTTATTCTGGAATTTCAAATAAAACCAATGCACCTGAGTCTCCTGATAATCATAAATTAAATAATTAGATGATGATTTTTTAACCCTGATGTCTCGTCTCGCTGCGGGTGTACATGCGACAATATTATAAAGGTTAGATACGAACAAGACATTTAAAACATAATTAAGAGGTGTTGCCACTTTCAACATTGGAAAAAGTAACAGTCTTTGTATAACAATCCATTGGCATGGTGTAAGAGGTTGTGATAGGGGAAAAACTAGAGTGAAACACGTGATGGAGTGATCTGACCCACTATCGGCTATAATTCTATCATTCACCGTCGGATATGAATGTCGAAATTTGGAGTCTAAAAGGTTCTAGTAGAAAATCAAAAAGTTGTTGACAAATAGTCTAAATTATAAAAACAAAAACATTGAAGTCTGCCTTGACCAGTTTTGCTATCTAGCTACTTCATTGTTTTGACTCTCGAGACCTTCTCAGTTCTCCAAGTTGCGACCGCTTGTGCTAGTCCAGAGGTCCTAAGAGAACAAGTACCACAAATCTGTCAATTTGCCTGGGCTTGTTGTCTCATGAAACTGCTGGATTCGGTCCCTTATCATGCATACGGTGAAACATAGCACCGATCAATTATAAACACTCCTAAATATCTGCACAATAGAATTCATTACCCTCTCAAAGTTTGTTGTTGCACCACCAAAATAGAAGTGGTGCCATCGAAATCCATGGACGAGATATAATCACCTATCACTCCTAATTCAAGATGTTCACACCAATCTGATGATAATCCTTTGAGGAGAACTGGATTGATCCCTTTGTGCCTTCCTAGGATCCATAGGTCAAAATGCACATCATTACCAAATGCCTGGATTGTAGCCAATGTTTCTTCTCCATTCTTCATTACAACTTCTCTACAGACCACACGTTTATTTCTTCCATTCCTTTCCCGAAATGATATGATCACCCCATCATCAAGCTTCTTCTCTTGCTCATATTCTCTGTGATGATGATGAGAAAGGAACCTAATCACCGTAAGGAACACATTCGGATTCATTAGAATTCTATCTGCATAAAAAAGTGCCTCTCGAGCGTCTGCTCCCCCTAAAAATAGCACAAGAACATGGCGAGGAGAGCTGTTGAAGGAATGATCAAAAAGGGGGCCCAATAAGTGAACCTTGTGAACAAGAATTCCAACGGAGCATGGAGCGTGGTCCAACACATTTGAGAGCACAGATGGCGTTCTTCGTTGATGATGGAGTTCAGTCATTCTCACGCTATCCCTCCATTCCATATGGAAAGGTAAAATGACAAGATCGGCTTCTTTTATCATAGCCAACTTGCAGATGTCTTGATACATTGTTTGCTTTGGAACCACTGCCGTGAAGGAATGGATCTCCATCACGTCCCTTTTGGTTTCTATGTAGATTTTTAAGGCATTATATGTGGAATCGTAACCTGAGTAATTGAAAGTCATTTTCTGCTTCTCGTGATCTATCAACAAAGGGGCTGCACGGCCATTCAGCTCAGTGAGGCAGAGAGCATAGACTGACAAATTTCTCCGAGATGAACAAGAGAATTCAAAAAGATTGATGAGGGTGGCCACACTATCTTGGTTGTGGACACAAGCTACTACTTTAAGTTCTTCGTGTGGAGGGGTGTATTGGATGGTTCTCCTCGTGTTCACTATATATGGCCTAGTTGGATCGTAGAGGAATCTGATGAGAGGCGTGGCAATTGCTGTCACAGCTGTTACCAATAGCACCAGCATCGTGTAAGATGGGATTTCTATAACCTATAAAACATAAAAATGCACATAATCAATGAATAACTCTTTTATACACCTATCAGTTAAGGGGAATTTCTAGTTCTGAACATAGACTATATGATGATGTGCATATATGCGATGGAGAAAAACTGGCTTACCGATTTTTCCTTCCAATGCATTATTAACATGAACTCCTGCTGACCTCTCAAATTCAGAATGAGCGTGAGAGTAAGAGCATCTCTAAATGGTATTTTCACTAAGAGAGAAGTCACAAGAGTTGCAAGCAGTTTAAACACAATTCCTGACATAGCCAATGTAAAAAGTGGTGCCAATCCAGACCAAGAAACACTTGTCATTGCAGAAAGATCCACGGACATTCCGATGTACACATATGAAAACGGCATGAAGAAGTTCATTATGAATGTCTCGCTCCTCGCCACAATTGATGATCCGAGTGGTGGACCATCGGGTATCACAAGCCCCGTCAACATGCATCCCGTAACAATGCCCAATCCGAGCATGTCTGTAAGAAAACTCATCACCAAAGCCCCTAACAAAATGAGAACCACATAAACTTGCTCGATAAGCCTCCCTTCGGGGTTTTTTCCAAGAATCCATATCATTGCTTGTTGAAGGGTGATAGCACTGAAAACCATGAAAGCTATTACAGAGATCATGTACCATAAAGCGGCATCGACACCAACATCTGTTTGTTTTAGCGCCCCAGATATGATCAACAAGATTATCGCTATTCCGTCCGTTATTATCGCGATAGCCAGGGCCATTTGCCCAATCTCAGAGCTGAGCAGGTTTAGTTCCTGAAGGATAGGATAAATGACAGCATATCCTGTTACAGCCATTGCTAAAACAACTCTTCCAATCGAAGAAGGTTTAGAAAGTTTTTTATCCATTGACGGTCTAATGATGTTTCCAACTATTGTACCTGTGACTAGAGGAATGATCACTCCAGCCAATGTTATCATTTTATATTTCCTTCTCGAAAATTTGATCACAGAGAGATCCATCTTAACCCCAATGATGAAAAGGAAGTACATGAAGCCCATAGTTCCAATATTTCCAATGATATACTTGACATTTGCTGAGAAAAAAGCCCCATTAAACTTCTTGTCGATGCTTAGGACAGACGGACCAAGGATTATACCACCCTTGAAAATTATCAAAAACAACAGAGCAACATATATATGTTCAGTGGCAGAAAAATCCATATTATTTCAGTTTAAAATGTTGGTTAAAATATGCATGCAATGTTTAGCGAAACATGGAAATAAATATACGCAAAAATGAAGGACGAAACTTACAATGACCTCAGAGACAACCTTGGGTTGTTTGCAAGGCCTGAGAAGAAAGGCGACAATGCGAGTCATCAAAATGACTAAAACTGCATCGAACAATATTACACCGAAGTGGAAATTTAACCCGTCATTCGAGTAAAAATAATCTGACGAGTTCCCAGCTTGACGAGTTGCGCGACATGAAAATGAATCTTTGTAATGGTATAATTCATTGGGAACAACGTTGTTAGTGACTGGAAATCTATCAGAATTAGGAACATACAATGCTTCTGTGGAAATGGAATTGTGGAGTGGGTCATCAGCTATCCTAACCATTTTTCTTACGAATACCACCTGAAAATATTCTTACCATAAACTGTGAACATTGAAGAGAGAGACAAGAGAGATGTTAAGGATTGTGGGCATGCATTAGTTGTGGAGAAAGCCATCCATTTCATTTGTAGAAAAACGAAAAGAGTGGAATTTGGCCGACGTTTTGTTATGTTTGACCACTCTTGATTTATTTTAATTCTAACACGTATGCGGTTTGCTTAAGTGGCAAAAATACGCCTTGATATCAGCCTTCCTTTTCTTTTTCCTTGGTTATATCAAGTGATGTTCGTTTCTGAAAGAGTAGTTGTCTCCATCTTATAAAACTCAAAAAGAGTATAGTAGCCCAATCCACATGGATCCAGTAGCAATGCCCAATCCAAGCATGTCTGAAAGAAAACCCATCACCAAAATTACCCCTAACAAAATGTTCCACCACATAAACTTGCTTGACAGGCTGCCCTTCGGGGTTTTCTTTCCTAGAATCCATTTCCTTGCTCGTCAAAGGTATTTTATGCTAAAATAGTAAAAAGGCTCATGACTCAGGGAGAGAGGGGCAAGAGAAGGATGACCTATCATTAAAGCTCAATATTAATCAAAACCCGTAGAAAGATGGTTTAGCAAGATACTAGACCCAACTCCCTTTAACAAAACTACATTTTAAACTCAAGTACATGTGGGTTTGGAAAAATAGTAGGGTAATGTCAAGGGATGTTTGAAACTAGATACCTTATCTTGACGAAGTATCTCCAAAAAATCTAACACACCTCTCGGGAAAATAGGACGGAAAGGAAATTTTGATTAACAGGGTTCTCACAGAAAAGAACACTGGGGCAGATCTCTTATCCAAGTTGGCAAGCTCCAACTTGGTTGATCTCTCTCATGAAGTCTGGATTGAAGTCCTAGAGAAACCAAGCATAGAAGAAGGGCCAATAATTGCCTTCGTCGACACAGATGATGATTGGAGGACTACTATCAAAGATTATTCACACACAGGAGAACTGCTCCCAGATAGAAATGAAGTATCCGTCTAACTAGGTGAGCAACCAGGTACTGTATAATTGATGGGATCTTGTTAAGGTGGTCTACCCAAACTCATTTGTTGAAATGTTTGTCCCCAACAAAAAATGCTTATGTTCTACAAGAAATTCACGAGGGAATCTGCGGTCTACACACTATTTTTATGGCTCTTGCAGCCCAAGTCACCAGAGTAGGATTTTATTGGCCAACAATCCTCAACGATGCTACCATATTGGTGAAATAATATGATCAATGTTAGAAATTCGTATTGGTCTCTACACAACTCTCTATCAAGCTGACCACTATATCTTCTCCATTGATATTCATCCAATGGGGGATGGACATATAAGGCCCTTTTCCCAAAAGCACGAGAAACAAACAATCCATCTTGGTGGTTGTTGATTATTTCACCAAATGGGTCGAAACGAAAGCTTTAGCAGATATCATCGCCAACAAGGTTT
>Ga0307518_10001304_pt1 | contig 18685 bp, 17 predicted proteins | sample 25_EM_MG_FD_203889 | JGI IMG/M metagenome (GOLD analysis project Ga0307518, IMG submission 203889) | Populus trichocarpa ectomycorrhiza microbial communities from riparian zone in the Pacific Northwest, United States - 25_EM | ecosystem: Host-associated > Plants > Roots > Unclassified | place...
CGGTTCTAACCGTCCTTACCACTCACGAGGCGACCAGAAGCGTCAGTTGTAGATGCGCTGGATGGCGCCCGCCGCGACGAGGCCGTTGGCCCACAGCGAGTTCACCCGCGAGATCTCCTGGGCGTTCGGCGTCGCGTTGGTGCAGGACGGGCCGGGGCCGCCGCCGGACATCAGTTCGGAGCACGGGCCCTGGTAGTTGTCCGGCAGGCCGAGTGCGTGGCCGGTCTCGTGCGCGGCGATCCGCGTCTGGTTGTACTGCTGCGCCTGCGTGTAGTCGATGAAGATGGTGCCGCGGCCGTGGCCGTCGGTCTCGGCGTACGAACCCGAGGGGTCGTTGCCCTCGGTGTAGCGCAGGGTGGCGCCCGAAGAGCTCTCCTGCAGCTTCACGTTGGACACCGAGTTGTTCCAGTTCGCCACGCCCGCCTGGATGGCGGCCCGGAAGCTGGGCGCTCCCGAGGCGTCGTAGTAGACCGTGGTCGCCGCCGCGACCTTCTGAGCAGGCTGGACCGCCGCCGTGGCCTGGCCCGCGGTGACCGGGACGGCCAGCAGCGCCAAGCTCACGGACGCGGAGACGAAGAACTTCCTTGCCATGGACCCACTCCTTGTGAGGACAACGGAATGGTTCGTGAATTTAGGAGTCCCGGCCGCGGCTCGGCACCGACTTTCGTAGCGTCAGCCAGCTGGTGATTTACCAACACTTTCGACCTATTGACATGCGCATGCCTGCATACGATCATGCCGTGCTCAAGGCCGGAGAACCAGCTTTCCCGACGTCGCCCGCGCCTCCAGCTCCGCGAGCGCCTTCGGCCCGTCCGCGAGGTCGTACACCGCCGGCGTCCCCGGCACGCAGACACCGGCCGCGATCAGGGCCCGCAGTTCGTCCAGCAGCTCCGCGAACATCGCGGGCGCGTGCTCGATCAGGACGCCGAGGTGCAGCCCGATCACGTGGATCTGCTGCCGGAAGTTCAAGTCCCGGTTGGTGATCGCGACCTCTCCCCCGGCGACGCCGTAGACCACGACCCGTCCGGTGACCCGTTTGGCGGCGGCGAGACTGGCGGCGAAGGCCGCCCCGCCGACCGATTCGAGCACCAGGTCGGCCGTCCCCGGATCGTCCCCGTAGCCGAGGACGCGATCGGCGCCCAGGCTCCGCACCACGTCGTGCTTGCCCGGCGACGCGGTGCCGATGACGGTCGCCCCGTAGTGCTTGGCCAGCCGCACCGCGGCCTGACCGACCCCGCCCGCCGCGGCCTGCACCAGCACGGTCTCACCGGCGGCCACCCGGCCCAGCGGCTTCAGCGCGGCGAGCGCCGTGACCCAGTTCAGGATCAGCCCGACCGCCTGCTCGTCCGACCAGCCTTCGGGTACCGGCACCGCGCCGGACGCGGGCATGACCATGTACTCGGCGAACGCCCCGCCGCCGGTCCCGACGACGTGGTCGCCGACCGCGGGCGCGGTCACCCCTTCCCCCAGGGCCACGACCTCGCCTGCCGCCTCGAACCCGGCGACGTACGGGGCTTCGGGACCGCCTTCGTACGTCCCCCGCGTCTGCATGACGTCCGCGAAGTTGACGCCCGCCGCGGTGACCTTCAGGAGGATTTCGCCTGGTCCCGGCACCGGAACAGGGGCGTCGGTGACGAGGTGGAGATCTTCAGGACCGTTCGCGGAATCCTGTCGCAGCGCGCGCATCGAAGTCATGACCGCACGCTAAAACCCTCACGTTTGTGTCAGGGTCAAGTCGCGCAGGTACGCGTCGAGGGCGTCCCGGTTGCGGGTCATGAGGGCGATCCGGCGGTCGAGCACTTCCCGCTGCCGCGCGACCTCGCCGATCATGTACTCGCACGGCACCTTCGGCCGGACCTCTTCCGGTCCGTCGAGGTACGGCAGGACCTCACGGATCAGCCGCACCGGCAGTCCGGCGTCGAGCATCCCGCGGATCTGCAGGACCGCCTCGACCGAGCCGTCACAGAAGTCGCGATAGCCGTTACCTTCGCGGCCAGGGCTGATCAAGCCCTCTTCCTCGTAGTAGCGCAGCGCGCGGACGCTGACCCCGGTCTTCCGCGCGAGTTCCCCGATCTTCACGATCCCAAGGTAGCCCGCGAGCCGCCGTATAGGTCGTTATACAGTTTTCGGTTTGTACCAGACCTCGGGGCGGCCGACCTGGCCGTAGCGGGGCTCGCGCTGGGCGAGGCCGTTGTCGGCGAGGTATTCGAGGTACCGGCGCGCGGTGACGCGAGAGGCGCCGATGGCGGTCGCGGCCGCCCCGGCGGAGAGGCCGTCGGCGGCCGAGGCGAGGACTTCGGTGATCGCCTCCAGCGTCTGCCCGCTCATCCCCTTCGGCAGCGCCTGCCGCTCGGTGGTGCGCAGGGTGCCGAGCGCGCGGTCGATCTCGGCCTGTCCGGTGACTTCGCCCGAAGCGCCGTGGAACTCGGCGTAGCGCTCCAGTTTCTCTCGCAGCGAGGCGAACGTGAACGGTTTCAGCAGGTACTGCACCACGCCGACCGACACGGCGGCCTTCACCAGCGCCAGATCCCGCGCCGAGGTCACGGCGATGACGTCGATCGGGAGGCCGGCGGCACGCAGCGACCGGCAGACGGCGAGGCCGTGCGTGTCCGGGAGGTAGAAGTCCAGCAGCACCAGGTCGACCGGTTCGCGTTCACAGAACCGCAGGGCGTCGCCGCCGGAGTGCACGACCCCGGCCACGGTGAAGCCGGGCATCCGCTCGACGTACACCCGATGCGCGTCGGCGGCCACCGGTTCGTCCTCGACGACCAGCACCTTGATCATCGGGCGGACTCCTTCGGCGGCAGACGAACGGTGAACACCGCGCCCTCGTCGCGGCCGACGTCGATCGTCCCACCGTGCCGCCGCACCGCCTGACCCACCAGTGCCAAGCCGAGCCCGTGCCCGTCCTCGGGTTTGGTGGACCATCCGCGCCGGAACACCTCTTCGACGTCCTCGACGCCCGGCCCGGTGTCGGCGACCCGCAGCAGCAAGCCGTCGGCATCCGCGCGGACGGTGACCTCGACCCCGGGCCGTCCGCCGTGGCCGGCGTTGCCCGCGGCCGCGTCGATGCCGTTGTCGATCAGATTCCCGAGGATGGTCACCAGATCCCGCGGCGGGACGCCGGTGTCCGAGTCCTCCATGACGGTGTCGGGCGTGATCGTGAACTCGACGCCGCGTTCGCTCGCCTCCGCCGCCTTGCCCAGCAGGAGCGCCGCGAGCACCGGTTCCGCGACCGCGCCGACCACGCGGTCGGTGAGTTCCTGCGCCAGCGCGAGTTCCTCGGTCGCGAACTCGACGGCCTGTTCGGGGCGGCCGATCTCGACCAGGGAAACGACGGTGTGGAGCCGGTTCGCCGCTTCGTGCGCCTGCGACCGCAACGCCTCGGCCAGTCCGCGCACCGTGGTCAGTTCCCCGGTCAGCGCCTGGAGTTCCGTGTGGTCGCGCAGGATCACCACGGTGCCCATCGCCTTCCCGCGCGAGCGCACCGGCGACGTGCTGACGACGAGCACCCTGGCCTCGGTCAGATGCAGTTCGTCGGTGCGCTCCTCCCCCGAGGTGAACGCTTCGACGAGATCCTCCGGAATGTCCAATGCGGACAGTTCGCGGCCGACGACGTCCTCGGCGACGCCCAGCAGCGCCCGGGCTCCGTCGTTGCACAGCACCACTCGCCCGTCGCCGCCGACGAGCAGCAGCCCCTCGCGCACGGAATGCAGGACGGCTTCGTGGTACTCGAACAGGTTGCTCAGTTCCTCCGGCGCGATCCCCCTGGTCTGCCGCCGGAGCCGGGCGCTGACCAGGTAGCTGCCGATCCCGCCGACCACCAGCACCGCCGTCGCGACCCCGATCAGCGGCCACAGGCGTTCCCGCAGTTCGGCGTCGATCGCTTCGACCGTGATGCCGACCGACACCAGCGCGACGACCTGCCCGGCGGCACCGCGCACCGGGACCACGACGCGTTCGGACGGGCCGAGCGAACCGGCGTAGGTCTCGACGACCTTGCCGCCGCGTTGCGCCTCGCCGATGTTGCCGATGAACGGCTGCCCGATCAGCGCCGGATTCGGATGCGTGTAGCGGATGCCGTTCTTGTCCATGATGGTCACGAAATCCACGTCCGTGTCCGCGCGGACACTCTGCGCGAACGGCTGCAGTGTCCGGGTCGGATCCGATGTGGACAGTGCGGCCAGCACTCCGGGGGCGTCCGCCACCGCCTCGGCGACCGCGGTCACCTTGTCCCGCGCCCGGTCCTCGGTGGCCCTGACCGAATCGAGGTACGCGAAGGCCACCCCGGCCGCGACGAGCGCGAAAAGCACCACGAGCTGCAGAATCAGCAGCTGACGGGCGAGACTGCCGCGTCTGGTCCGGATCCGCGTCGTCGAGGGCACCCGCTCATACCAGCACACCGGCGCCGGGACCCGCGGCGCGCCCGGCCGGAATTCCCCGGAAACCACTCGCGCGAACTCAATGAACACAACCGTGACCCAGCTCACCAGCCCGGGTGATAGTGACCGGCAATCCCACGGACACCCCCTGAGCTGGAGGCAAAGGTGCCTACAACGCCGGAAGCGGCGCCACGACGCCGCGACAAGATGCACTACCTGTACCTGGCCGTGATCGCGGCGGTCTTCCTCGGCGTCATCGTCGGGTTCGCCGCGCCGGGTCTGGCCAAGGAGCTCAAGCCGCTCGGCACGGGCTTCGTCAACCTGATCAAGATGATGATCTCCCCCATCATCTTCTGCACCATCGTGCTCGGCATCGGATCGGTGGCGAAGGCCGCGAAGGTCGGCAAGGTCGGGCTGCTGTCGCTCGGCTACTTCCTGATGATGTCGACGTTCGCGCTCGCGATCGGCCTCGTCGTGGGCAACCTCCTGCACCCGGGTGAGGGCCTGCACCTCGACCCCGCCGCCGCCGCGAAGGCGCACTCGCAGGCCGAAGGCGGCGAAGGCACCGTCGACTTCCTGATGGGCATCATCCCGACCAGCTTCGGTTCCGCCTTCACCGAAGGCCAGGTGCTGCAGACGCTCCTGGTCGCGCTCCTCGCCGGCTTCGCCGTGCAGAAGCTGGGCACCAAGGGCGAACCGATCCGGCGCGGCATCGAGCACATCCAGCGGCTCGTGTTCCGGATCCTCGCCATGATCATGTGGGCCGCTCCGGTCGGCGCGTTCGGTGCGATCGCCGCCGTGGTCGGTGAAACCGGCTGGGGCGCGCTGCGCAGCCTCGCCGTGATCATGATCGGCTTCTACCTGACCTGCCTGGTGTTCGTGTTCGGCGTGCTCGGCTCTGTCCTGTGGATCGGCGCGCGGATCAACATCTTCACCCTGCTGCGCTATCTCGGCCGTGAATTCCTGCTGATCCTGTCGACGTCGTCGTCCGAGTCGGCGCTGCCGCGGCTGATCGCGAAGATGGAGCACCTCGGGGTGTCCAAACCGGTCGTCGGCATCACCGTGCCCACCGGCTACTCGTTCAACCTCGACGGCACGGCCATCTACCTGACGATGGCGACGCTGTTCATCGCCAGCGCGCAGGACCAGCCGCTGGGCGTGGGCGAGCAGATCTCCTTGCTGCTGTTCATGATCATCGCGTCGAAGGGCGCGGCGGGCGTGAGCGGCGCCGGGATCGCCACCCTCGCGGGCGGTCTCCAGTCGCACCGGCCGGAGCTGGTCGACGGCGTCGGGTTCATTCTCGGCATCGACCGGTTCATGTCCGAGGCCCGCGCCCTGACCAACTTCGCGGGCAACGCCGTCGCCACCGTCCTGGTCGGGACCTGGACCAAGGAGTTCGACCGGGACCAGGCCAACCGGGTCTTCAGCGGTCAGGCCCCGTTCGACGAAGCCACCTTGATCGACGACCATCCCGACACCTCGAAGGATCCCGACGGCGAGCGGGAGAAGACCGTGGCGCACGCGTAGCGCCCGGCGGCGAACCGGAACCGCGGTGCGAGGGTCCCCCGTCCTCGCACCGCGGTTCCTTCTTTTCTGGGAAGCTGAGCGGCATGCCGGACGCCATCGATCGTTACGTGGTCTCGCGGTACTCGAAGCTGCTGCACGGCAACTTCGCCGGGATGATGAGCGACCCCGAACGCGAGGCATTCCTGCGAGACCTCGTCGAGGACGCGCGGACCATCACCGACGACGAACTCGGCGAACTACTCGCGGCGGACTGGCGGCCGCGGATCACCGCGGCCTGGCTGATCGGCGTCGACCGCCGCACCGCGTGGCGCGGCCGCATCCGGGAACTGTTCCTGGAAAGCGGTCTGGTCTTCGCCGGGCAGGGCTACTGTTTCGCGCTCGCCCGGTTCGGCACGATCGCCGACGCCGAGCTCCTCGTGTCCTATTTGGACCATTACCTCGCGCGGCCGGACCTGCGCTACGACCAGGAATGGGCGCTCGCGGCCCTGCACCACATCGACGCCGACCTCACGACCGCGTACACCTCACGCTATCTGCGACCGGGCGGCCTCTGGGAAAGCTGGTCCGCGAAGAACAGCACGGACCTGCCGTTCCACAAGATGTACTTCGCCATGCTGTGCTCGCGCGTCCAGCGTGCCGTGCACACGGCGGACGTCAGGCGCTGACCTTCTCGTCGTAGACGACACGGGACGCGGCGATCGAGTCGCGGTGTCGCTCGGCCCAGCTCAGCAGACCGCTCAGCGACGCGTACAGCTCCTTCGCCATCGGCGTGGCCTCGTACTCGACCTTCGGCGGCACCGTCGGGTACACGGTGCGCACGAGCAGGCCGTCGCGTTCGAGGTTCCGCAAGGTCAAGGTGAGCATCCGCCTGCTGATCCCCTCCACCGAGCGCTCCAGCTCGGTGAACCGCACGGGGCCGCGCGTGGCCTCCAGCAGGATGCCGATCGCCCACTTGCCGCTGATCCGGTTGATCACCTCGAGGACGGTGCACACCTCGAGTTTTTCGGGATCGACGACCCTGGCCTGCGCGGTCACATCGGTGTTCCCCTGGGACATGAAAGTGCCTCCTTCCGGCGAGGAACAGAGTCACACAAGATGGGCGCTGTTACAAGTGATGCACCAAGGCATCACCTGGGGAAATCTCGAAGGAACACCATGCGCGCTTTAGCCCTCGCCGTCCTTTGCGCCGTCTCGCTGATGGTCGTCCTCGACGGCTCGATCGTCGCCGTCGCGCTGCCCGCGATCCAGAACGACCTCGGCTTCACGCCCTCGACGCTGGCCTGGGTGGTCAACGCCTACCTGATCGCCTTCGCCGGGCTGCTCCTGTTGTCCGGCAGATTGGGCGACCTGATCGGCCGGAAACGGGTCTTCCTGGCCGGGCTCGGCCTGTTCACGCTCGCCTCGCTGCTCTGCGGAATCGCGCAGGACCAGGCGCAGCTCATCGGGTTCCGCTTCCTGCAGGGCGCCGGTGGCGCGCTGGCGTCGGCCGTCGTGCTCGGCATGATCACCACGCTCTACCCGGAACCGCGGGCACGGGCGAAAGCCATCGGCGTCTACAGCTTCACCCAGGCCGCCGGATCGTCGATCGGGCTCATCGCGGGCGGAACGCTCACCCAGCTGCTCGACTGGCACTGGACGTTCTTCGTCAACCTGCCGATCGGCGCGATCGCGCTGGCGCTCGCCGTCCGGGTGCTCGCGGACGATCGGGGCCCCGGCCTGCGCGACGGCACGGACGTCACCGGCGCCGGGCTGGTCACCGGCGGCCTGATGCTGCTGATCTACACGATCGTCAAGGCCGAGGAGTACACCTGGGCCGACGCCCGCACGCTCGGCCTGCTCGCGGTGTCGCTGCTCCTGCTCGCCGGGTTCGTGCTCCGGCAGGCGAAGGCACGCCGTCCGTTGCTGCCGCTGCGGATCTTCCGACTCCGCGCGGTGTCCGGGGCGAACACGGTGATGGTCCTGATGGTGGCCGGGTTGTTCGGCTTCCAGTTCATCACCGCGCTCTACCTGCAGCGAGTGCTCCGGCTCGATGCGTTGAGCACCGGGTTCGCCTTCCTTCCCGCCCCGCTCGCGATCGCGGTGATGTCGCTGGTCTTCGCCGAGCGGCTGAACCACCGCTTCGGGGCGCGAACGGTCCTCGTCGGCGGGCTCTCACTGGTCGCGCTGGCGCTCGGCTTCCTCGCCACCGTCCAGGCCGACGGCGACTACGCGACGGACGTCCTTCCCGCGCTCGTGCTGATGGGCGTCGGGTTCGGCGCGGCGATGCCGGCGCTGATGGGGCAGGCGATGTCCGACGTCGCCCCCGCCGACGCCGGGGTCGCCTCGGGACTGATCAACACCACGCAGCAGATCGGCGCGGCGATCGGGACGGCCGTGCTCGCGACCACCGCCGCTTCGCGCACCGGGTCACTGCTGGCCGAAGGAGCCGCGATGCCCGAAGCACTCGCTAGCGGCTATCGGACCGCGTACGCGTTGAGCGCCGGGCTACTCGCTCTCGCGGTCTTCGCCGCGACAGTGCTCCTTCGCGCCCGGAAGGTTCAGGAAGCGATCGTCGCGTAAGCCCACTCGGAGACCTCGCCGCCGAGACGCACCTCGGCGGCGCCTCCGGGTTTCCAGACCCCGCTGCCGCCGAACGCGGCCATGCCGCCGGTCTTGCCGGAGTACTGGGAAAGCACGACCCACATCCCGTATCCGGCCGCGACCCCGACCTGATCGAGCAGACGGTCTTCCTGTCCCTCGCTGAAGAGCGCGCTGAGGACGTAGACCTCGGCGCCCGCCTCGGCGAGTTCCCGCGCGTGGTCCGGGTTCGCGGCGTCGAGACAGATCGCCAGACCGAGACGCCTGCCGCCGATCTCGACGATCACCTGCCGCGCACCCGGTTCGAAGAGCTCTTCCTCGCTGTTGTGCAGGTTCCGTTTCGCATAGGTGGCAACGGTTTCCCCGTCGGGACCGAGGAGGAGCGAACCGATGTACCGGTGGCCGTCCTCCACCAGGGGCAGTCCGATGACGGCGTGGACGGCGCTTGCCCGGCAGGCCTCCCGAAGCGGTTCGAGGCGCTGGTCGTCCGACGCCAGCCAGAGGCCCGGGTCGGCGGCGAGCGCCTCGAATTCCAAACCGGTCAGGGAGAGTTCGGGGAACACGCAGAGGTCGGCGTCCGCGATCCGGAGGAGCCTGGCGTGTTCGGCGATGTTCGCGGCGAGGTCGGCGGGGACGGTGAACGGCTGCACGGTGGCGACACGCATGGCGGGAGCCTAGCGCCCCAGATATCCCTGCAGTCCGTGTTGCCCCCGCCGCATCATGAGCGCGTGGTTGATCCGGAAGACCGGCCGTGCGACCCGATCGAGCTTGCGCAGCAACGGTTTCCGCGCCTCGACCTCCTGCGTGATCTCCAGTCTGGTGCCGTTTCCCACCGCGACCAGCGCGCCGGCCAGCGTCCCTTCGAGGTCACCGCTGAGCAGCACGCGCAGCCGGCCCTCGCGCTCGTCCTGACGGTCCCGGTGCATCCGTACGGTCAGCGCGTACGGCAGCCTGGAGCGGCAGACGAGTTCGGCGGTGTCCTCGTCGACCCGGCTGACCGAACGGACGTCGCGCCACCACAACGGATACGCGGCCAAGTCGACGACCGCGTCGAAAACCGCCTTGGGCGAGGCGGGCAGCACCCACGTGTCGCGGAAGCGGTACCAACCGCCTCCGCGACCCGTGAGCGAACCCGTCATACCTGCGCCGACACCAGGTTCCGGCCGTCCATCGTCACGACGTCGACCGAAACCACGTCGTTCGGAGCGACCAACGCGGAACCGTCGACACCGGTGCCCTCGCGCTGTCCCTTCTCCGAAACGAGCCAGCTGCCGGCGTTGACCCGCTCTCCGCTCTTGGTCACCACGATGAGCGCGCACTTCTCGCCTTCGCGGACGCCTGTCGCCTTCGCGTGCAGGCGCACCCAGCCCGCGGCCGGGACCACCCGGACCGCCAGCTGCACACCCGTGTCCCGGTTGGTCGCCGCGAGGTCGCGGGTGCCGGGTACCGGAGCGGTCGCCGTCGGCACCGGCAGGGCCACCGTCGACGGTTCGGGCGACGTCTGCCGTCCGACCAGGACACCCGCGCCGAGCGCCACCACGACCAGCACGGCCGCCCCGGCCACGGCGAGGAGCCGCCGAGGTTTGCGCTCCTGCGTGCCCTCTTCTTCGCGAACCTGACGCAGCGTGCGCTGCAGCAGCAGATCTCCCCCGTCGGGCGGTCCTTCGAGGAACGCCTCCGGGGGCACCTCGTCGAGGTGGTAGCGCAGCTCCGACAGCTCGCGCACCTCACGACGGCACGTCGGGCAGTTCGCCAGATGCGTCTCGAACGTGGCCGCTTCCGCCGGCGTCAGCCCGCCGAGGACGTAGGCGGCGAGCTGGCCCTGGTCGTGTCCCACCGCACTCATCGCGCTACCTCCTTCCCGGGTCCGGACATCACGGCTCTGAGCGCCCGTAACGCGTAATAGGATCTCGACTTAACGGTACCCGGGGCCACGCCCAGGGATCTCGCCGCTTCGGCCACCGTCCGGCCCCGGTAGTAGATCTCCACCAGCACCTCACGATGTTCCGTGGAGAGGCCGTCCATGGCGCCGAGCACGGCCATCGAGTCCACGACTCCCTGCGCGTGGTCCCGCTCCACCGCCGGGGTGGGCACGCCTTCGGCAGGCTCCGCCACTTCCGGTGGCCGCGCCGCCCTGGCCCGCGCGCGATCGGTGATGATGTTGCGGGCGACCGTGAGCAGCCAGCCCCGCACCGATCCCTTCGCGTCGTTCTCCAGGTCTTCGGCGTGTTTCCAGGCCCGGACCAAGGTCTCCTGCACGACGTCCTCCGCGGCCGCGCGGTCCCCGGTCAGCCTTGTCGCGTACGCCAGCAGGCTTCGCCCGTGTTCGGCGTACAAGTGCCGGACCAAGTCCTCGCCTTTGGCCTTTTTGGGCCGCCAGCCTCCGATCGCCACTCGCGTCCTCCCGACGGTCTTCTGGGTCGGCGAGGACAGTACTGCAACCCGCGATGGCAGAGTGGATCGTTCGGCGCCCGCCGCGATCGAACCGTACATCGGCACCGGCCTCTCCTCGGTTCTCCATGGCCGCCTCCTCTTGCCACCCACACGGACGGGCGGGCGATGCGGTTCAACCGGGGTCTTGTCGATCACCGGACGCGCTCGTATGCTGACGCCTCCGGATTCCGCCGCCGCCTGATTCCCGGGAGGATCTCGGCGTGCCAAGGAAACTCGCGACCGTTCTGGTGGCGGTCGCTTTCGTGTCGGGATGCGGCGAGGAACCCGGTTTCACCGCGACGCTGACGGATCCGGTGAACGTCGACCTGAGCTGGCCCGACAACGACCCGGACGCCGCGGGCAGGATCGTCGAGTACACCACCGATCCGCACGGCGAGTACACGATCCTGCGGTTCGTGCCGCCGCGGCAGACGACCTTCCGGCATCCGGACCTGATGCCGGAAACGCGCTTCTACTACCGGATCCGGCCGTTCTACGGCGCCGTTTCGGACGCCGTGACGGTTTCCGGCCCCGCGACTCCCGCCGCTTCCGGACCCGTCGCGTCGCTGCGGGCGGGCGATCGATCTGCCGCCCCGGCGTCGTTCAAGGCCGAGCCCGCGCCGGAGGCGATGGTGCGGTTCAGCTGGGCCGATCGCTCCAGCGACGAGGACGGCTTCCTCGTGGAGATCAAGAAACCCGGCACGGACGAGTTCGTGCCGATCGAGGTCTCCGATCCGGGGACGACGTCGGCCGGGCTCGCCACCATGCCGGGCGAAGAGGGCGCCTCCTACCGGCTGCGCGCTTTCTACTACGGGCCCGCTTCGCCCGTCCTCGACCTCGTGAGTGGCAAGGACGGTTAGAACCGTCCTTGCCACTCACGAGACCCTATGCGAGAACGGTCTTGAGGAACTGACCGGTGTAGCTCTCTTCCACCGAAGCGACGTGCTCCGGAGTGCCCTCCGCGATCACGGTGCCGCCACCGGAACCGCCCTCGGGACCCATGTCGATGATCCAGTCCGAGGTTTTGATGACGTCGAGGTTGTGCTCGATGACGATCACCGTGTTGCCCTTGTCCACCAGCCCGTTGATCACGCCGATCAGCTTGCTGATGTCCTCGAAGTGCAGACCGGTGGTCGGCTCGTCGAGGATGTAGACCGTCTTGCCGGTGGACCGCTTCTGCAGCTCGCTGGCGAGCTTGACGCGCTGCGCCTCACCGCCCGACAGCGTCGGCGCGGGCTGCCCGAGCCGGACGTAGCCGAGGCCGACGTCGACGAGGGTCGCCAGGTGCCGGTGGATCGCCTTGATCGGCTCGAAGAACTCGGCCGCCTCTTCGATCGGCATGTTCAGCACGTCGGAGACGGTCTTGCCCTTGTAGTGCACCTCGAGGGTCTCGCGGTTGTACCGGTCGCCCTTGCAGACCTCGCACGGGACGTACACGTCCGGCAGGAAGTTCATCTCGATCTTGATCGTGCCGTCACCGGCGCAGGCCTCGCACCGGCCGCCCTTGACGTTGAACGAGAACCGGCCCTGCTGGTAGCCGCGCACCTTCGCCTCGGTGGTCGCGGCGAACAGCTTGCGCACGTGGTCCCAGACGCCGGTGTACGTCGCCGGGTTGGACCGCGGGGTGCGGCCGATCGGCGACTGGTCGACGCGGACCAGCTTGTCGACGTTCGCCAGCCCGTTCACGCGGGTGTGGCGGCCCGGGACCTGACGCGCTCCGTTGAGCTTGTTCGCCAGGACGGTCGCGAGGATGTCGTTGACCAGCGTGGACTTCCCGGAACCCGAGACACCGGTGACCGACACGAGGCAGCCGAGCGGGAACGACACGTCGAGCCCGCGCAGGTTGTGCTCGCGCGCGCCGACGACGGTCAGCTGACGCTTCTTGTCGATCGGGCGCCGGATCGCCGGGACCTCGATCTTGGTGCGGCCCGACAGGTACGCGCCGGTGATCGAGTCCTTGTTCCGCAGGATCTTCTTGTACGGTCCACTGTGGACGATGTGGCCGCCGTGCTCGCCCGCGCCGGGGCCGATGTCGACCACCCAGTCGCTGGAGCGGATGGTGTCCTCGTCGTGCTCGACGACGATCAGCGTGTTGCCCAGATCCCGCAGGCGGACCAGCGTCTCGATCAACCGGTGGTTGTCCCGCTGGTGCAGGCCGATCGACGGCTCGTCCAGCACGTACAGCACGCCGACCAGACCGGAACCGATCTGCGTGGCGAGCCGGATGCGCTGCGCCTCGCCGCCGGACAGCGTCCCGGAGGCGCGGTCGAGCGAGAGGTAGTTGAGGCCGACGTCGAGGAGGAAGCGCAGCCGCGCCTGGATCTCCTTGAGCACCGCGCCGGCGATCACCTGCTCGCGCTTGCCGAGCTCCAGCTCGTCGAGGAACTGCGACGCCTCGGCGATCGAGAGGGCGCAGACCTCGGCGATCGACCGGTCGCCCTGGGTCTTGTGCTCCAGGGTGACGGCGAGGATCTCCGGCTTGAGCCGCGTGCCCTGACAGGCCGGGCACGGCACCTCGCGCATGTAGCCCTCGTACCGCTCGCGCATGTACTCGGACTCGGTCTGCTCCTGGCGCCGCTCGAGGAACGGGATGACGCCCTCGAAGCTCGCGTAGTACGAACGCTGACGGCCGTAGCGGTTCTTGTAGCGGACGTGGACCTGCTCGTCGACGCCGTGCAGGACAGCCTTCTGCACCTTCGCCGGCAGCTTGCGCCACGGCGTGTCCATCCGGAAGCCGATGGTCTCGGACAGCGATTCGAGCAGGCGGATGAAGTAGTCCGCGCTCTGGCCGCCGGCCCAGGGCGCGATGGCGCCCTCGCCGAGGGACATCTCGTCGTCCGGGACCACGAGCTCCGGGTCGACCTCCTTGCGGACGCCGATACCGGTGCAGTCGGGGCAGGCGCCGTACGGGGCGTTGAACGAGAACGACCGCGGCTCGAGGTCCTCGATCGCCAGCGGGTGGCCGTTGGGGCAGGCCAGGTTCTCGGAGAACCCGCGCACGCGATGCGGATCGTTCTCCGGCAGGTCGACGAATTCCAGCTCGATCAGGCCGTCGGCCAGCCGGAGCGCCGTCTCGACCGAGTCGGTGAGGCGCTGCCGCGAGCTCGTCTTCACCGAAAGCCTGTCGATGATGACGGCGATCTGGTGCTTTTCCTGCTTCTTCAGCTTCGGCGGGTCGGTGAGCGGGTGGATCGTCCCGTCCACCACGACACGCGCGTAGCCCTGCTGCTGCAGGTTCTCGAAGAGGTCGAGGTACTCGCCCTTGCGACCGCGCACGACCGGCGCGAGCACCTGGAAGCGGGTGCCCTCCTCCATCGCGAGCACCTGGTCGACGATCTGCTGCGGGGTCTGCTTGCTGATCGCCTCGCCGCACTGCGGGCAGTGCGCCTTGCCGGCGCGGGCGTAGAGCAGGCGCAGGTAGTCGTAGACCTCGGTGATGGTGCCGACGGTCGAACGCGGGTTGCGCGAGGTGGACTTCTGGTCGATCGACACCGCGGGCGACAGGCCCTCGATGAAGTCGACGTCCGGCTTGTCCATCTGGCCGAGGAACTGGCGCGCGTACGCCGACAGCGACTCGACGTAGCGGCGCTGCCCTTCAGCGAAGATGGTGTCGAAGGCGAGACTCGACTTCCCGGACCCGGACAGACCGGTGAACACGATCAGGCTGTCGCGGGGCAGGTCGAGATCCACACCGCGGAGGTTGTGCTCGCGGGCGCCGCGAACAACGAGGCGATCAGCCACGCCAGGGTCCCTTCAGGTTTCATTCTCAGCTGCGGTCGCCGGCCCGGTCGAGAGCTGCACGGGCGACCGCTTCCATGCTACGAGGCACCACCGACAGAAACTGGTTCCGAGTCCTTGACCTGCGGTTTTCCAGGCTTATCGCGTCGATCCCGGCGAGCGGTGAGCCACCGGTGGACCGGCCGTTCCACGCCAGCGGTGATCGCCCAGCCCCCGAGGACGGCGGCGGCCAGCACGATGGGGAGCCGCAGCCAGCCGGGGACGCCGACGTTCAGCAGGGCACGGGCCAGGATGTAACCGAGTTCCTGGTGCACCAGATAAAGACCATACGAGATGCCCGCGAGCCAGGTGACAGCCGGGGCGATCCTGGCGAGACCGGGGAACCGCCAGTCCGGTCCGCGCGCGGCCAGGCACACCAGCAACAGCATGATCGCGAAGCCCGCGGCCGACGGCCAGCGCTCCGGATCGTTCGGCAGGGCCTGGTGGAACGGGAAGACCTGCAGGTCCTGCGCGGCGCACGCGGCGAGCAGGAACAGCGCGAGATGCCAGTGCGCCAGCCGCCGTTTCGCCCACAGCCAGATCGCAATGCCGATGGCGAAGACGTGCACGCGGTGCAGGCCGAGGCCGTAGTAGAAGGTCTCCACGAGCTTCGGCGTCGAAAGCGGGTCGAATACGACGAACCGGAGGAAGAGCGGGACCAGGATCAGCGCCCAGAGCAGCGCCACCGTGAGCCGGTGGGTACGCCACCGGCGTGGCCACAGCAGTGCCGCGGCGGTGAACGCGATGAGCTGGACCGGCAGCGTCCAGTAGGCGCCGTCGAGGTAGTAGAAGAGTTCGTAACGCCAGCCCCATTCCTGGACCATGCCCAGGTTGCCGAGCAGATCGGCGCCCGTGGGGATGTACCAGGGCGACGGGTCGGTCGGCGGGCCCTGCGGAACGCCGAACAGGAACCCGGAGAGGCCGGGTGGGAACGGCAGGCCGCTGAACCGGATCGTCGCGTACCGGGCGACGACGTAGGTGACCGTGACCGCGACCAGGTACGCGGGCACCAGCCGCGCCACCCGGCTCCACAGCCACCGCCCCGGCCGCCCCTTGCGCAGGCTCGCGCACACGAAGAAGGCGGAGATCACCAAAAGGATGGCCGCACCGAACTGAGCCGTTACCCGAAAGGGGTACCCCACCAGTTCCGGATGCAGAAGCGCCCCCTGATGGGTGACGTGCCCGAGCATGACCGCGAAGACGGCGACAACGCGAAGGACGTCCCAGCTGATCTTGCGCGGGGTGCGCGGCGAGGCGTCGGGCACGAGCGTCCTGTGGTTCGGCTGGCGGGGCGACGCGAGCCTACGTCGTGCACCTGTGCGCCGCCTGTGCGGGTGGAACCGATTGCAGGCGAACGACTACCGTGTGCGGTGTGAACATCGTCGAGACCTACACCGGGCATGTCGACCCCGGCGGCGACGCCGCCCGTCGCACCCTGGACGCGCTCACCATCACGAAGCTGTCGGTCGGCCCGATGGACAACAACGCGTATCTGCTGGTCTGCCGCGCGGAGAACGAGGCGCTGCTGATCGACGCCGCGAACGACCCGGAACGGATCTCCGACCTCATCGGCCACGGCCCCGACCGGCCCGCGCTGAGGACCGTCGTGACCACCCACCAGCACCAGGACCACTGGCAGGCCCTCGGCGCCGTCGCCGGCGCGAACGGCTCGAACACCGCCGCCCACCCGCTGGACGCCGAGCCGCTGCCGATCCCGCCGGACTTCCTGGTCGAACACGGCGACACGCTCAAGGTCGGGCAGATCACCCTCGAGGTGATCCACCTGCGCGGCCACACCCCCGGCTCGATCGCCCTGCTGTACCGCGACCCGAACGGGCATCCGCACCTGTTCACCGGCGACTCGCTGTTCCCCGGCGGCGTCGGCAAGACCGGTTCGCCGGAGGACTTCAAGTCGCTGCTGGACGATGTGTCTTCCCGCATCTTTGACGAACTGCCGGACGAGACTTGGTTCTATCCGGGGCACGGGGACGACTCGACGCTGGGTGAGCAGCGGGGGCACCTCGCGGAGTGGCGCGAACGCGGCTGGTGATCCGAGACTTTCACTGAGCGGGGCTGCCCACTGATGGGCGGCCCCGTTTCTTGTCAGCGATGTCTGCCGAGGCTTGGCAACCAGTTGACGACGCTGATCCGTGGTCGACGCGGAACAACAAAAAGCCGGTTTCGGCCGCACGACCGGCAGTCCCGGAAATCACGACGGCGCAACGCATTGCTCCATTCAGGTTCTTCTCGGCACCGAACCGTCACGTAACGCGCGCTGGACCGGATTGCCTAAGAACACGGTCTTTGCGGGGTGGGCGTCATGGCGGTCGACTTGGAACTCGGCCTGGTCTGGGACAGCGACCAGGAGAACTTCGAGATCAATCTGAGGCTGAGCGGGTCAGACAGTCTCGAACGAATGGATTTCCTGCGGCATGCCATCGAGATCGACGTCGACGAATTGCGCGCGTTGACCGATGACGAGCAACGTTACGCGAGCAGGCTGAGCGCGATGGTGTTCGCGCAACCCATGATCGAACGGTATTACCGTATGGCCGTGGACGCCGCGGGTACCGATTCGGTGCATTTTCGCGTGCATCTCAACGGCCCGGCGAAATTCCACCAGCTGCGCTGGGAGTCGTTGCGGACGCCGGGCGATCCGGAAAAGCCGATCGCCACCGTCGGCAACGTCTGGTTCTCGCGATACTTGAGCGGTGAGAACTGGCCGCTGATCCCCAGCCGCCTCTACCGTGAACGGCGGGCGCTGGTGGTCGTCGCCGCACCTTCGGACATCGACCGCTTCGAGGGGCTCGCCGAGATCCGGCGGGACGCCGAAGTCGCCCGTGCCCGCGCCGCGCTGACGGACTATCGGGTCGAGGTGGTCACTCGTGCGAGTCTGGCCGAAGTCGTTCAACGGCTGGACAAGAACTACTACGAAGTTCTGTACGTCGTGGCTCACGGCTGGCTCACCAAGGACGTCCCCCGGCTACTTCTGGAGACCGCCGAGGGCGCCGGCGACGTGGTGGACGCGCGACGGCTGGCGGAGCGAGTCCAGGCGGTCGGCCACAAGCCGACTCTCGCGATCCTCGTGTCGTGTCAGTCGGCTGATGCCGACGAGGGTGACGGCGAAAGCTCCGACTCCGGGGCCCTCGCGGGTCTCGGGCCACGGCTCGCCGAAGCGGGTGTGCCCGCGGTCGTGGCGATGCAGGGCAACATCACGATGACCACCGCGGAGACGTTCGTATCGACCTTCTTCGACGCCTTCAAGGCGGACTCCGCCGTGGACCGGGCGATGGCGAAGGCCCGGGTGGCGGTGCGGGAGCGACCGGACTGGTGGGCGCCGGTGCTGTTCTCCCGCCTGCGTTCGGGCCGCGCCTATCATGTGCCCGCGTTCACCGCCAAGGCCGACGACACCTGGAACGACCTCTCCCGGCTGTTGCGGCGGGGCCGGGTCACGCCGGTACTCGGCTCCGGCCTCGCCGACGGGATCCTCGGTTCCCGTTCGGAGATCGCCCGGCGCTGGGCGCTGCGCAGGCAGATGCCGATCGCCTGGCACGGACGCACCAACCTCGCGCAGGTCGCGCAGTACCTACGGGTGACGAAAACGCCCAATATGGTGCCGCTCTACCTCAGCGAATTCCTCATGTCCGAGCTGCTGGAGCGCGTCGAGACGGCGACCGGCGACGACCCGTTCTTCCGGCTGCCGCCGCGGCTGCTCGAGGGGGACGACCCGGTTCCGGTCGTCCTCGAGGTCGGACGGCGGATGCGCGCGCGTGATCCCGACGATCCCTATACGGTCGCCGCGTCGCTGAACGCCCCGATCTTCGTCACCACCGGATGGACCGACCTGCTGCAGGACGCGTTGCGGGAACAGGGAAAGCAGCCGCGAACGATGTGCTACCCGTGGTACCGCAGTTCCACGTGGGAGGACATCGACGGCGAGCGCCTCGGTGCCTGGCCGGACCCGGAGGTCGGCAAACCCTGGGTTTGCC
>Ga0307518_10001305_pt1 | contig 18664 bp, 15 predicted proteins | sample 25_EM_MG_FD_203889 | JGI IMG/M metagenome (GOLD analysis project Ga0307518, IMG submission 203889) | Populus trichocarpa ectomycorrhiza microbial communities from riparian zone in the Pacific Northwest, United States - 25_EM | ecosystem: Host-associated > Plants > Roots > Unclassified | place...
AAGCTGGAAATAAAAAAAAAAAAAAAAACAGAAGTAGGTGCCTTTGGTTTAGTAGGATTTCATTGAAAAGTAAAATAAATTGACCAAGATGTCCACAAAGCTATCCTCACATGTGAGTGGAATCATGGAAATTTCTAGAGATAATAATTGTTATTCCTCTTGTACTCCAAGATAAATTAGAATGCCATTTTTGCTTTGCCTTATCTTTTTTTTCTTCTATTTAGGGTGCAGGTGCAATTTTCTTCTCGACAATTTTCCCATATTTTTTTAAGTTTGATGTTCACTGCATGCTTGCATTGTACAATATGGTGAAATATCCTTGAAATTATTGAGCTTGGTGTGCACCCTTGTTGTTCATGATCCCTGCTGCCAATTTATTTTCTGAACACATTATTCTGGACTAAAAGTTTTTATTCTTTTTTCCAGAACAGGTTGAATATAACAAAAACAATCCGCAAATTCTCAATTGATCATGATTTGAAGCCCACTGGATCTGAGTTTCACTCTGGACCAGTTTTGCATCACATCAATCATGGAGATGAAGTTCATGAAGAAGGCAGTGAAGGTTCTGTATCACTCAAAGCTCATAATTTTGATCAATACACGCATCAGTAAGTTGCTGAATTTCAATTTACAGATGTTTGTTAGGTTCTGAATTTGGAAGATTTTCTTGTAGTGATTTTAGCGATACCTTTGTTTGACTTATATGGAGTACTTTCTTCTCAGGTATCCAATTTTAGTTGTCAATTTTTATGCTCCTTGGTGCTACTGGAGTAATCGCCTGGTAATTTTACAATGTCCATTTATTGCTTAAAGTTTAGTTTGAATATTGGGATAGAAGACCATTTAGGGTGTCAGATTAATAGATTGCACATCTTTTATGATTTTTGCAATGATACAGCTTCTGAACCTAATTTTTACAAGCAATACACTGCATATTTAGGTCTAGGTGTATTTGAAATTGTCCAATGAGCAATGTCATGTGATCTTAGTGTCAGGAGACTGCTCTTTGATGTTACTGAGAGATAGGAATTTATAGATTCATGATAATAAGCTCATACTCTGGGCGTTTTGTGACTTTAAATGTCTTGATAAAATCATCTAAGGGTTTCAAATTTTTTGTCTTATTGTTTGTTGTTGAATAACTACTCAGTTATACTTGGCAAAATCAAATTGAACCCATCCTGCATAAATACAATGATGACTGGTGGGCTCAGTGTTTTGCTTTCTTCTTTGCTGACTATTTTCTCTTGTTTCAGAAACCTTCATGGGAAAAGGCAGCTAAAATAATAAGAGAGAGGTGTTTTTCTTTCCTACTTTTACATTTTTTTTCTCCCTGAAAATATAGACAGAGCCTTCATTTGAAGTAAATTGTTCCTTGATTTGGCATCATGTTATTTAATTCCCACAATGTACATACATTTTATCAGGTATGATCCAGAAATAGATGGGCGGATTCTGTTGGCTAAGGTTGACTGCACTGAAGAAGGTGATCTGTGTAGGAGGTATTTTCTAGATCAATGTTTCCTGACTTGTAATTTGATTTCCGTTGGTGAGACAAAGTGGTAATGGGTTTAGCATTTGGGGATAGCATTTCTATTCTGATAATGTAGCTAATAGATTTTGAAATTCATGATGCACTTCTAGTTTAGTGTGTACGAAAAACGCTGCATTGTTGTAATGTGTTGAAAGATTTCTTCCAACTCAATATTAATTACTGTCTGTTTAGCTTCCCTGTAGTTCATGGGGTTGTTTCTCCTTTCTCTTTTACCCTTGTTGTAGGGTTTAGTTTCCTAAGTTGATTGTTTCTTAATGTAAGTATTTTTCCATGAATTTTCAGGAATCACATACAAGGGTATCCATCAATTCGTATTTTCCGTAAAGGAAGTGATCTTCGGTAATATATTTTCATCTGTACTCTTTGTATGCTGTTGATGATTATCTTTCACTTATGTTGGATGTTTTCTTGGTGCATTTTTATTTTTAAGGCAATTGGAATGCATATTTGCTCTTTAAATTTACCATTTGAGGTAAATCTATTTTTGTAAACTTCCGTACTCTCTTCTGTTTATTTAGGAGACTTTCTTTCTTTCTTTCTTTTTTGTAAGGAAAAATGGATTTAAAATGTGGAAACAAGGGCTGGCTTCTTTATGGACATGAGTATATGCAAGAAGCTAAACAAACTAAAATCATTAAAATTGACAAAACCCTGGAAAGAAATATGAATAAAAAATCGAAAGGTGCACAAGACAAGAAATGATGATGACCTATCTCTTTAGCAAGCATATAGATATCTTGAGATTTTGAGATGCTTTGATACAGTCTTAGATATGAGATTGACTTGTAATCATTTGAAGATTGTCTAATTTGTTTGGTCTTCCTTGGTTTTCAAAAGTGAATGTGAGGCGGAAATAATTAGGTAGACTGAGCCTCGAAGTGGTGTGTATTGCATTCGAATTAACTTTTTTTGTTTTGTTGGGTACAACATCCGTACATGTAAATTTAATTATCTACTATCCTTGACATAGTTTTTGATACCCTGTTTTGAAGTCTTCCCTCAATTTCATATACTTGGTGGCCAACACCAATTCCTTCGTAAAATTTAACCTTCTTCTTTAAATCAGTCAAGTTGAAATTTCCTAATCAAGTTCTGCTATGTCCAAAATGCAACACTATAAAGATTGTCATATATAAGCTAAGAAACAAAATATCAGAACAAAAATGGAGGGTGGAAGGAATATACTCCTTTTTGTAGTTTCAGGTCCCCCTAACATTCTCAATCTTCACAGCATTTTTTAACACCTAAGAAAAGGCTACTTACAGCAATAGATGTCAACTTCTGCTTTGATTTATTGCTGAATACAACGTTTTTGTGTCCTATCCTTTTCCTTTCTTTAATATCTGGCTTTGTATTACTGCTTTGTTGGCCAACTTTGGTATCGGGCATTTTCAACTGTCACAGGGATGACCATGGACACCATGACCATGAATCTTATTATGGAGATCGAGATACAGACAGCCTGGTTAAGGTATGAACACTTCTCTTTTTCCTATTTTAATGTGCAAACTTGGGCTGTTCATGATAATTGATGCAAACCTGGCATGCTTTCTATTATCCCTTGCAGACAATGGAAGGTTTGGTTGCACCTATTGCAATGGAATCTCAAAGGCATGCTTTGGAGCATAAACCTGAAAATGCAACAGAGCATGTTAAAAGACCAGCTCCTTCAGCCGGAGGATGTAGAATTGAAGGATATGTGCGTGTAAAGAAGGTAAACCTCCCATTCTGCATGGAAATCAATGAGATAGACCCTATGGTTGCTTGTAGATATGCTGCATATTAGTTGATGATGGACATGATCAAAATTAGTAAACAAAATGACAGATCAATAGTCATTCAGCCATCCTCAGATTCTCACAATAATGTGGTCATTTTGTGGGTCTCTAAATTGATCCTAATAGGAAATATTCGGCATTACTTTTGGTAAGTTCAGTGGGTTTTAAAGTTGAGCTGTAATGTGCTCTGCAGGTTCCAGGCAACCTTGTGATCTCAGCTCGCTCAGGAGCCCATTCCTTTGATTCTGCTCAAATGAACTTGTCACATGTCATATCCCATTTCTCGTTTGGTATGAAGGTTTTGCCCAGGGTAATGAGTGACGTGAAGCGTTTGATACCTCACATTGGTCGAAGTCATGACAAGTTGAATGGCCGATCATTTATTAATCATCGTGATGTAGGGGCTAATGTCACTGTAAGTTGTCTCTTGCAAGTGGTCCTCTAGATTCATTATTTTATTTATTTCTGTAATGCTTACTGCATGCTTGGCCATAATCAATCAGCATTTCAATGTGCCTTAGTTTGACATCTCAACTACACCAACAACATTTACATGCATGGGGACAGGATGGGCATAGAATGTAGATTCCTAATTTTTCTTCATATGGATGCATGAATGTGCATGAATATACAATGGACCCACAATATGAAATCATTCATTTAGGATTTTGTCTTGGACCACAACCATTTTAAATGTACAAATGGTGAAGAGAATGCAGGTCCTAAGCAGGAGTTTTGTTGGGGTGAGCCAGTGATGGTTGATGGATTAAACGTGCTTGTTCTTTGTAATGTTAATCATGGTTGTTGCTATCAATATATGTTTAAAATAGGACATTGATTCTTTATGTTTGAGATAAATTCATTCTTGTTCCTGATCATAAAATCTTGAACCACCCATGTCCTGTGGGCTGATGAATGGATATAATTCTAGACAATGTGATAACCTTGCAATTTAAGGATATCTTAACATTCAATTTCTATAACATGGTAATTGCAGATAGAGCATTATCTCCAAGTTGTTAAAACTGAGGTGGTTACAAGAAGATCTTCAGCTGAGCACAAATTAATTGAGGAGTATGAATATACAGCTCATAGCAGTTTGGCACAGACTGTCTACATGCCAACTGCAAAATTCCATTTTGAGCTCTCTCCCATGCAGGTTCAGTAATAAATTAAAAAAAATTGATTCGTCTTTCTTTTTTATTATTATTGGACTGGAAGATTATTCGTTGTGTTTTCTCTGCTTTTGATCTCTCATTTGTTTCTGACACTTTTTTGTTGTACTTCTGATATCAGGTTTTGATCACTGAAAATCCCAAGTCTTTTTCGCATTTTATCACTAATGTCTGTGCCATAATCGGAGGTGTCTTCACGGTTCGTATTTAAATTTGCGTTTCTTTAGTCTTTTATCTCCAGCCACAAGTAGATGCAGTTTCTGATAGTTTTTCTCTTTCCATTTCAGGTGGCTGGTATATTGGATTCAATTTTGCACAACACATTTAGAATGATGAAAAAAGTAGAACTCGGCAAAAATTTTTGATAGGAAGATGAAATTTGATGTATAAATTCTGTTCTCATACTCCTTTTTATTTAGCAAGGATTTGATTAGAACAATTACTGTATTTACCTGGTTTTGAATTGTTATAAGCTATTCTAATTGCTAATACAAGAAATTTTCCATGGCTCTCTGCAACTCCAACCTAGGCTGTTTGACTGCTTGTTCATTTTTTCCCCCCCTTCTAGTTGAGGAATAGATGCCCTTTGAAACAAGAGTCTGTTTCAATTGCATGTGTCCATGATCAAGCACAATGGATATTGGCCCTGCAGCCCTCCTCCTCTTTCCTCACCGCCTCGTTGAAAATGGGAATCATGCGGCTTTTACAAGGAAGAAGTTTTGTTTTCCAGTGCGGGAACTGGGATATTGCAATTGCTCCAGGCTGGAAGTGCTCTGTTTACCACTGGTATGTGATGGGAGAAAAGATCAAAATTTTCCAAATTTCTTTCATCCACAGTGAAATTTTATTTATTTCGTTCTATACAATAATGTGACATGAAGTAATGAGCACACCATAAACTTTATCATCCGGAACAAATGAATGTTCAAACACCAATTACACCTTTGAAATACCCAGTTGAAATCACTGAGCTCAAGGCAAGAAAATCATAGAGAAAGCCAGGGGGATAAAAAGGGAAAAAAAAATGGAACAGGGTAAAAAAAAATAAAAATGGAAATCAAATACTTGTTCGGATAATTTTCCTCCTAAAACGATAAGATAAGAGATGAAGCAAAGAATGCTCCCATGGAACCAATGAAACTCACGAACAATGAAGAAGCTGAGTTTGGTGACACACCGGCGGGAGCTGGAGTTGGGTTTATGTCGGCTATTCCTGCGGGAGCGGGAGGAGTCTCAACACCGCTAGGTGTAGGAGCTGGGACCATGTCGGAGTAACCCAGAGATGGAGAAGGAGCTGCGGTGGTTTGGTTTGTGTTAGCAGAATGATTGCTTGATCTGTCTGCTAAAACGACCACCACCAACTTCTCATTCTTGAGACAGTTATCTTTGTTTCCACTGATGAAGTAGTGATGTCCGGAATGGTTGAATGTGAAGACAGTCTTAGGGTCACTGAATGCTGCAATAGGATTCTTTGTGGTGCAATTTTCATAGTCCCCCTTGCTTACTTGAAGCACCGAGTCTTGGCTAGGATCATAAGCAAACACTGCAACAACCGAGAAGAAACAACTTCAGTTATCGTTAGAGATATGTTAACAAAATACTAAGATTTTGTACATGTTCTGTCGGAAGATGAAATCTTGGGACAAAAGGTCAACTTACAGAGGGAGTCTCCGATCCGAAATCGGGTACGTTCAGCCCAATCGTTGTAGTAGCTCTTCGAACTGGAACTGGTATTATCGGGCACGGTCCAACCTTTCGAACCTCCTCCAACTTGATATTGAAATGCATTGTTCTTCTGTATCAAGAGCAAGAAACACAAGAGCCCCAAAACATGAAAGACTTTGTTTTGGTAACTGATGTTGGCCATTGAAAAACAATAAATGAGATGTAGAGCAAGTGAAGTGTCTTTCACCCAAAATCTAAAATCTCAGTCTTAGATGAAGTTGAGCTGTGACAAGGATGGTGTTATGTTCGGGGTTTTTGTAGGCCAAGTTGCATGAACTTTACAAGCTGTGGCAGAGAAGCTTTTTTCTACTTTTTCATATTCTCATTTCTTGGGATTTCTTCGATGCCAATGCAAAGCATATATTTCACTCTTTTAAGCAGTGTTTAGCATAATACTTTACTTTGACTGTTATCAAGAATATTCATGACTTCTGCATTGGGTAAAGCTAATGACATCTAATACACTATTAACATGTCTGTTACCACTATAAGATATAATACTTTCATGAGTTCATCTTGAACCATTAACTTGCTTGATTAAGCTACTCTGATATGCTAGTTTCTTTTCTTCTTCTCAGGCACAGAAGAGCTCTGGATGGCTTGATTCCACTTGGAAATATAAAGTTCTCTCTGTTTATGTTTCAGAAATGGAATATCATACAGGTTGCATTTGAGCTGAGTTAGAAGTTTCTACTTGTCTCCTTCATCAATGGAAGACAACCAAAGTAATGTCATGCAGTTGTCTGCCAATTTTTTCTTTCGAATATTAACATGATAGATGATGTTAGTAACTAGTGTCTTTTTCAAATGATAGATAAAACTCCTGATGAATTTAAACATGCATGCTTTCAAATGTTTATCAGGATGGACTACAGGAAAAAGGGATGAACTTTTCTTTGGTCAGAAGCCTGGGGTTTTGCAGTGTCCAGACTCAAAATATGACTGGTTTGATTATTTTAACAGATTTTTATTAGTATTTATATAAATGAGCTTTAATATAGGTATAGCAATCTTGGTAAATACAAGATTTTTAGATTTGATAATCATATTATATCTAAGAAAACATGAGTTAGATAAATATATTAATTTAAAATACTTGAATTTGATAATTTATCTAATCCAAGAAAACATCGGTCAAGTAAGTTTAGGTTTGGATTTGACATGGATTTGGAAATGATACCAGGTCCAAAACACTTTTTTTGAAATTAATTTTTCAACAACCATGAAATTCTAACAACTTTTTTTTAAATAGTTACAACTTTTTAATTCTTCAACAACTTTTTTTTATTTTTTAACTATTATAATAAATTTTTAATTTTTAATTTATTTTCTAGTAGCTGTTATATTTTAGCAGTATATATATACCTTGCACTCTTACAATTAAAAAAAATTAAAAAGATTACTGTAACTCTTTAGAGGAGGAATATGTTGGATGCTGGAATATAACTTTATGTTGAGAAAATATTTTTAAAGATAATGTTTACAAATGCCTCAGGTTTTAGTTTGTTTTTGTTTATTATATCTTCAATTTATACAACAGCCAATAAGCTGAGGTGCCATTACTGAAACGAAGATCTTCCTCTTTGGCACCTCCAGCATTAGGAAACAAGCTCAAAACTGAAGACCATGAGTTTAAAAGAGCACTTCATCATGTTAGAATCACATGCTTGATCTTCTGGCCTGTTGCTAGAACAGAAGAATCTGCCTTGTACAGAGCTCTTCAAGGCAAAAAATTAGTATGAAAGGGATCTAGCTAGTTTGCTAATGTAGTAGCCAAATAGAACATGCAAAAATAGTCCACGGGAAATAGCAAACGGGAAGATTTGGTTAGAAGCTATGAAGAAACTTGTGGACACAGTAATTATAATAAGAATGACAGAAATTTACAGAAATCGACGTTGGTGGGATAGTGCCAAGCTATAGGTAATTTCCGTGAAGTTTCTTGGTATTTTCTTGAATGTAAACGAGTACGTTATGGGGGGTTTTCTTAAGAGAAAAACTGTGTTAGCGCTATGCAGTGGTTTAGATTAATTTTTTCTTAATAAAAAAAAAAGGTGTTATTGATGTTATTTTTAGCAGTAAAAACATGAATTCATATTAGACACTATATTTTTTAGATATTAAGTTAGTGATATATTAGATGATATATTTTAAAAAATAATATTAAAACGATGATATATTGTATAGATCCAAGTTAATATTGGCTAACCTGTACAATTTTCAACTTGGATGATGAGACTGTGATAACCCAATAAAAAATAAATCAAAATAAATTATAAAATTCAATTTTCAATTAACCTATTACTGAATGAAAAAAAAAATCAAATTAAAAAAAAAAACCAACTCGAAACAACCCAGATAAACCAAAGTTTAGAAGATTTTCATGAATGATACTAACTGAATGTAAATATACAAGTTTTTTTTTTTTTAAATCAACCCAATATATTTAGATTTAACTAGTAATATGCTCGTGTTACACTACAAGTTAGCTAATAGTATTACACTACAAGTTAGCTAATAGTATTTTAAATGGTATAACTAAATAGTTGAATTATGCATGTTTGAAGTGGTAGCACTATCATCTGAGATGATTTGAGAGCTAATATTTATATAAAACATCAGGTAAAAGTTATAGCAGCTGTTATGTGCATCAAGCGCACGTAGGAAGTGTCAATTTACATATTCAAAAAGAGACAGAAGAAGATAATTGTTTTTATCTACAAAGAAAAGAATTGGAAGTGTTCTTAATTCTTTTACCGATCCCTATTATACTATACTTTAAAAGGTAAGGTATGAGAAAAATATTATACAAGTACTGTAGACATAGACTTATTATATTTTGGACCACACTATAGATATAGAGTATTTGTATTATAGACGATACTATAGCACCATGGGGGTGTTGTCTTTTTTGTTTTTTAGTCAAAAAATATTGTTGGGTCTGGCTCCGCATCTTGACCCAAGGAAAAACACTGTTCATGTACTGTATACATAGAGTGTTTGCACTGTGAACCACACTGTAAACATATAATGTTTGCACTGTGGAAGACACTGTAGCATCAAGGGGCATTGTCTTTGTTGTTTTTTTAGTTAAAAAGTGTTATTAAGTCTGACTTGGCCGCCACCTAATACTATTGGGTCTGGCTCCACAATCAGACCCACGAATATTGGGTCTAGTTGGGCAACCCTACCCAAGGATATTGGGTGTGGCTCTGCAATCATACCTAAGTTTTCTTCCACAAGCTATTGAGTCTGGCTGGGTAGCCGGACCCAATGTTATTGGGTTTTGCTGGGCTGTTGAACCCAAGTTTTCTTCTAAAAGCTGTTGGGTTTGGCTAGGCAGCCAGATCCAACACTATTGGGTCTTGCTGGGCAGTCGAACCCAAAGCTATTGAGCAGACCCATAACATCCAAAACATCAATCGACAACCACTAAAACAGATCCATAACAACTCACTTAACAAACCAATCAAAATCATCCTGAACAATAACCAAAACACCCAAGTCATCGACAACCCGCTAAAAACCACCCTCCAACAACAACCTTTAACACGCTTGATATCCATAATAATAGACCTATCCCAACCTGAAACCACCCTTGATAATATACTTAGATTATCTTTATTTTTGTGTTTAAAAAGCATTTTGAAAATTTTTAATTTTTTTAAATTAATTTTTTTAATGATTTTAGATATGTGTTGATGTCAAAAATAATTTTTTTTAAATATTACTTTAATGTATTTCCAAGAAAAAAAAACATTTTTAAAAGTAACCACTATCATAATCTCAAATATTATTGCTTTTTATTTTTATTTTTCTTACAAGATATCCTTTGTAACATATAAAATTAATAAAAATATATTTTGAAAACCAACTCACATCTGCATCTGCGGGGGTATATAAAGGATGTGTTGTTTGTGAATGTGGTAGCGGCTGTTTTTCAAAATGTTTTTCGATTTGAAATCCATCAAAATAATATATTTTTTTATTTTAAAAAAATTATTTTTGATATTGACATATCAAAATGATCTAAAAATACCAAATTGTTTTAATTTAAAGCAAAAAAAATAATTTTTTAAATTTTTTTCAAAAATATTTTTAAAACATAAAAACAAACAACATGAAATACACTCAAATTTTAAAGCTCCAACACCCCCATCCGCACCTTAAACCCCAAATTCTGCAACTAAGAACACCTAAAAATAACATTATGGCCAAGTGGTGGCGAAGCCTGAGGATGACAATCCAATCCCTCCAATAGCTTTGGGTCCTGCTACCGAGCCCAACGTAATAGCATGGGTTCGGTTACTCAGCCAAACTCAACAGCTTTTGGAAGAACACCTAGGTCCAACTACCCAACAAGACCTAATTGTGTTGGATCCGACTGCCCAACCAGACCCAACAGCTTTTGGAAGACAACTTGGGTATGGCTGCCCAGCCAAACCTAATAGCTTCTTGACTGTCAGACCCAATGCTATTTTAGGTCTAGCTTGACAGCTAGACTCAGTGCTATTGGGTCTGGAATTGCCGTCACACCCAAGACTCTTGGATCTGGCTTTGTCGCCAAACCCAAGGTTATTGGGTATGGCTTGGCCGCTAGAATGCTCTTGGATCTAGCTTGGCCACCAAACCTAATTCTATTGGGTCCGTCTTTACAGCTCGATCCAAGGCTATTTTGAGTCTAGCTTGGCCGCCAGACCCAATATCATTGGGTCTGGCATTGCCGCTACACCTAAAACAGTTAAAATATTATCTATACTCTTCATATCATTTTTACATTTTTTAAAAAATTATTATTGACCCGTTACGGAACATGGGTCAATATGCTAGTTAAACGAAAAAGTAAAAGAAGTTTTTTTTTCTTCAAATACCAGTGGACTACCTTCCTAAAGAGTTCAAGACATACACAAACATCTTAACACTATCACACCGAGTTCAAAATAAAACAACTATAGTATCAAATAAGACATCACAAGACAGTTGATGCATGCGATTTCTTAGAAAAAAATTATTAGTTAATTTTATTTATTTTTATTTTTATTATGATGTTTTTTTATTTTTTATATTTGAATAGAATTTGTTTTCTAGTTATCTTTCCTATTTAGTATTATTAGGTTTTCTGAGTTTTTTGAAAAATAAAGACATAGAGAAATAAAATTAATTATTTTTAGAGTCTTCTTATATTTATAGTATTTTTAATCTTTAATATTTTAACTTATAATGAACTCTTTATCATTTGCTCTTATCTATATCAAAAGTCATCTTTATATATATATAATTTTTGTTTTTAGATCACCTATGTGAATTTAGACCAACTAATTAATTCTTATTTTTACTAGGGACATTCATGAATTCTCTATCATTTCAATGAGTGTAGAGTTGTTAGATGAGATTGGAGCTCTGTTTGCCATTTAAGAATAACAATAATGCAACTACAAGATAAACCGTCAAAATTAAATATGAAGAAAATATCAATTATCATTAATCATAATTCGGCAACCAAACAAGTATTATTATTAAAATAAAATAAAATAAAAAACTGAAAGATAGTGAGAATTGCTTTATCATAAATCAAATAACAATTAAATCTATTACCTTTATTCTTCGAGGGTGGTTTTCTTAAATCAAATGTTAGGAACTTTGAACAAAGAAGCTAAGAACTGGAACACAAAACTGGGATGAATGAATACTTTATTATAAATGACTTTGGCTAAAGAGAAAAGGCAGCATTTTAGCATAAATAAAGCTAAAGATATAACAAAAATATTGAATAAACCAAATACAAGTACGTATCCCTAGACTAGGACTTTCCCTATAGATCAGCATTATTATAACAAACTCTAACAGAAAATCTGCAGTGAAGTATTCTGCAGGTAAACTCCTTCATTCCCTCCCTTAAACTAAATGCTATGAAGCAATTAGTTTATACCATAGCAAAAATTTCACATACTCCCAGCAGTTTTCGAAGCTCTTGAAAAACTTCAAGCTTCAATGGTTTGGTCATTATATCTGTAATTTGATCTTGGATCCCACAATGAACTAATTCAATTGTACCCTTCTTAGTAAGATTTCTTAAGAAATGGAACCTCACATCAATATGCTTGCTGCGACCATGCATAACTGGATTTTTAGACAATTTAATAGTTGAACTATTGTCACACATTATGGTTATACAACCTTTATCAAAATGTCTCAACTCCTTTAAAATTCTCTTCATCCAGACTCCTTGACAAGCACAGACTGCAGCTGCCACAAACTCAACTTCTGTGGTTGATAGAGTAACAATAGATTGTTTTTTTTAACACCATGAAATAACACTTGAACACATTAAAAAAGTGTAACCAGATGTACTCTTCCTGTCTTCCATGTCTCCAGCATAGTCGCTATCCATGAATGCCAACAGCTCTTCATCTTCTCCTTTCTTATAATGAATTCCATAGTTCACAGTCCCTTTTAAGTATCGAAGTGCTCTCTTAGCTACCTGTAGATGAATCTCTATTGGTTTTGTCATCTATCTACTTATGAGACAAGTAACAAACATCACGTCGGGTCTTGTGGCAGTAAGATACATTAAGCTACCCACTAGCTGCTTGTAATACGTTTCATCAATGGAGTTTCCATTTCTATCTCTGTTTATTTTGAAACTTGGAACTATTGGACTCCTTACCAAATTACTTTCCATCATACCAAACCTTCTCAAAACCTCCAATGCATACTTCCCTTGACGTATATAAATACCATCAAACTTTTGTAGCACCTCAATTCCAAGAAAAAAACCTCATTTTCCTCAAGTTAAACATATCAGACTCTCTTAACATAGAGCTTTTAAATTCAGACATCATAACTTCATCATTACCAATAAAAAATAAATCATCAACGTAAACACTTACAATGGTAATTCTTCCTTTTCTGCTTCTCTTTGTAAATAACGTCTGCTCACTATTGCACCTCTGAAATCCTTCATCAATGAAATGTGCTTCGATTCGACTAAACCAAGCTCGTGGAGCTTGTTTTAATCCATACAGTGCTTTGTGTAACTTGTAAACTAGATGCTCACTACCCTTCTTTTCATATCCTTTTGGCTGCTCCACATAAACATCTTCACTTAGCTCACCATGGAGAAAAGCCGACTTGACATTCATCTGAGAAATCGTCCAATTCTTATGTACAGCTAGAGCAATAATCATCCATACTGTATCCATCCTTGCCACTGGTGCAAAAACTTCTGTATAGTCTACTCCATACTTCTGAGAATACCCTTTAGCCACCAAACGAGCCTTGTACTTATCAATTTTTTCATGCTCAGTGTATTTAGTTTTGTAAACCCACTTCACTCCTATTCTTTTTGCTCCAGCTGGTAGCTCAGTGACTGTCCATGTTTGGTTCTTTTCAATGGATTTAATTTCGCTATCCATGGTTAATCTCTAATTTATACTCTTCACAGCTTTCTCAAAAAATAAAGGATCTGTTGACACTACTAATGCCATATGAACTTCATCCTCATATAGCCCTTCACCACTAACATAATCTCCTATCCATATAGGAGGTTGCCTCTCACGTGATTGTCGTATCTCCCTCACTCTCTCTTCACCCTTACTAGAATTATCTTCCTCTTCTTTAACTCCCGTATCACAAATCTCTTCATCAACTCCTCAGCTTTATCAGTATCTTCTTCATTCCTATTTTCACTCACCCTTTCTTCATTCTCACCATCACCATCACCTCATTCTAAGTCTACTATTAATTGTTTTTCGTAACTCACATCCCATTCCCATTGCTTTTCTTCTTCAAAATTACATCTCCACTCACAACAATTCTCTTAGCAACAGGATCAAATAGTCTGTAACCTTTTGATTCCTCACTAACTCCCAATAGCACACAAATAATGTTTATATTATCAAGTTTAATCCTCCTTTCTTCTGGAACATGAACGTGTGCTATGCAACAAAAAACCCAAAAGTGATTTATTGAGGGCTTTACTTCACTCCAAGCTTCCTCTAGTGTAACATTTTTTACTGCCAATGTGGGACACATGTTTAGGACATAAATAGTCCAATTCACTGCCTCCGCCCAAAAAGTCTTAGGAATGTTCTTGTCAGATAACATGGAACGAACCATGTTCATGACGGTTCTATTTTTCGTTTCAGCTACACCGTTCTGTTGTGGAGTATAAGCAGTTGTCAACTATCTTTTGATCCCACTGTGTTTGCAAAAATCATCCTCATTTGAAATGAATTCTCCTCCTCTATCAGTACGAAGACACTTAATAAATAACCATGTTTCTTTTTCAGCCATAGATTTAAAGCATTTAAAGAAATTAAAAGCCTTTGACTTTTCTACCAGGAAATACACCCATGCTTTTCTATTGTAATCATCAATGAATAACAAAATATACCTTTTTGTTGCTATTAAATGTAGGAGTGATCGGTCCATAAATATCTGCATGAATAAGTTCCAACTTCTGAGTTGCTCTCCAAGTACTCTTCTTTGGAATAGGATCACGATGTTGCTTCCCGTTGATGCAATCAGTGCATGTCACACTTGAGACAGAGAGTTAAGGAAGTCCACGTACCATATTCTTATACAATAAGGTTCTCAAACCTTTGTAGCTCAGATGCCCATACCTCCCATGCCAAAGATGACACAAGTTTTAAGTTCTTGTGTGAAAACATTGATCAGATTGTTCTTGAGAAGAAGCTTGGGACTGAGGTAGTAAGATAAACATCTGATTGGTGCTCATGTTGGTTTGAATTATCAAACCCTTTTCTGGATGAAATATCTTACATATATCCCTTCTTTGAACAAAATAGCCAAACCTCTTTCTTACAATTGCCCTATGCTCAAGAGATTATTTCTCAAATCTGGAATATAGTATACTTTAGTAATAACATGATTGACTCCATTTAGTAGTAGCTTCACACTTCCTTTTCCCATCACATCCATCTTAGTGTTGTTTTCTAATTTTATCAAATGTCAAAATTTTTCATTGAGTTCACTAAACATAGTTTGATCACCACACATGTGATTAGAACATCCTGAATCAAGAAACCATGCGTCTTCTCTTCTGGCTTTGTATAACTCCACATAAGACATCAAAAGCATTTCTTCCTCCTCATCAAACTCTGTATAATGTGCTTTTATATTCCCAAAAGGACATTCATATCGAAAATGTCCAAGTTGATGACATTGGTAACACTTCACAGTTGCCTTGTTGAAGTCTGTTCGTCCTCTCCCTCTTCCTCTGCCTCTATAGGAAACACGACCACGACATCTTCCTCCTTCATATGTCTCTTTCAAAGCCTGTTCCTCACCTTTATGTCTCTGAAACTTCTGTTCATGCACTATTAATGAGCTTTATAACTCATCAATAGTAAGAGCATCGATGTCCTTTGACTTCTCAATAGAACATACAACATAGTTGAACTTCTCAGTTAAGAGAGTATAATTTTCTCCACTGCTTTAACATCTTGCATAGCTTCTTCATAAATTTGCATCTTGTTGGCTACTGTCATGACCCTAGAGAAGTACTCTGTCACTCCTTCACTAGACCTCATCTCAAGAGTTTTAAATTCTCTGCGGAGAGCTTGAAGATGAGATCTTTTGACCCTTACGTTTCCTTCGAATTTTTTTTTCATTGCATCCCATATATCTTTGGTAGTATCTTTCTTAAGAATGGTGTCAATAACTGTTTGATCAATTGCCTGAAAGAGATAGTTCTTTACTTTCAGATCCTTCAGCTTCATCTCATCATTCTTCTTTTGCTGGACATCTGTTTGCATTGATTCACTTGCTGGCTTAATATAGCCAGACTCCATTAGTTCCTAAAATTCCTTAGATCGAAGGAAATTTTCCATCAGCATGCTCCAATGATCATAATGACCATCAAATCGAGGAATAACTAGTTGTATAAAATTTCCTTCTATAGTCATTTTTGTGCTGCTGCAAGGATTTCAAAGACTGCTGCTTTGATTTGTCAGGCCTAGTGGGAGCTCTAATACTAGATTGTTAGGAACTTTGAACAAAGAAGCTAATAACTGGAACACAAAATTAGGATGAATTAATACTTTATTATCAATGACTTTGGCTTTAAATAGCCATTCAATACACAATCTTAACATAAACGAAAAAGTAGCATTTTAGCATAAATAAAGCTAAAGAGATAACATAAATATTGAATAAATCAAATACAAGTAGATATCCCTATAGATTAGGACTTTCCCTGTAGATCAGCATTATTCTAACAGACTCTAACAAAAATTTACAGTGAAGTATTCTGCAGGTAAACTCCTTCATCAAATGGAATGGATCGTGAAATTTCACACAGAGAGAGAGAGAGAGAGAGAGAGAGAGAGAGAGAGAGAGATGGTTAGAGCCTCCAAAATCAAAACCTAAGCTCTAATTCATCAAAGCCCTACAAAAAAAAAGAAAGACAACTCTAAAAAAAAGCATGTGTGCCCTTTAGGCGGCATATGTTGTGCTCTCCATGTTTAAAAATACCCTTCTACTGTATTATTGGAAGTGCCGTCATGTTCTCTTTTTGGTGGAGTAGCGCGTGTAGTTGGTGATGGCCTAACTTGTTGCTGATGAATATTTTTTTCCCTCTTCTTTCCTCTCTTCTTCCTAAAAAATTACAACTTAACTCTTTTTTTGTTGATGTTTCAACTTCAGTTCTTATTCTTTTAATTTTTAATTTTTGCTCTTGTCCCTTTCCTAGAAATCTTATTTGTTTTCAATTTCATTCTTCAATCCTAATTTATCATATATTATTTTTTTTCAATTTAATCTTTATTATTTTGATTTTTAATTTTTTTTCTTGGCCCTTTTGTAAAGTTTTTATTGGTTTTTAATTTCATCCTTAAATCCAAATTGACGGTATTATGTTTTTTTTATTTGGTTCTATTTTTTTTATTTCTAATTTTTTTCTTGATCCTTTAAAATTTATTATTCTTTTTTATTTCACCCTTCAATTAACAATTTGTTTTTATTTCTTATGTCAATTTTGATCCTCATTCATTTGATTTTTTGGGGTCCTTTTGCTAAATTGAATTCTCTTTTCAATTTTTACCCTTCAATCAAATATAAAATTTATTTTGTTTTTCAGTTTAAATTTTCATTATTTTAATTGCTATTTTTTAGATCCTTTTGTGCAATTAAGTTTTTTTTCTAATTTTTTTCTTTAATATTTAATTGGTTGAGAATTGGATTTTATGATTTTTTTTCAAATAGAGTGCTTCGAGTTTAATGACTTAGGTCATGAGTTTAAAAAGTTAACACGAGTTTTTTTTTGTTTGTTAAAAAGGCTTTATAATTATCCAAGTTACACATTTTTCTTTTTAAAAAAAAACATACTTGCAACACTTAAACATCATTTTCTACACAACAAAAAGTTTAGCACCACAATGAAGCGCTAGCATCAAGGCTAATATTTCATTGCTAGTTAACTAATTTCACCACTCATTTACCGGACATTAACTCCATCATTAGTTAACTAGTTCTACTACTAATCACTGGACACTGAATCCATTACCAGACAGCTAGTTGAACTGTCTATTACTAGATAGCTAGTCCCACTACCCATTACCGGGCACTAGATCTAATACAAGATACTAGTAGTTTCACTATCCATTACCGGGCACTAGATCCAATATAGGATAACTTGTTTCACTGTCCATTATCAAGCATTAGCTCCATTACTAAATAGCTAGTTCCACTTGCATCAATGTTAGGGAAGAAACCTACCATGTTTATTAAGGCACTATTATTGATTCAACATAAAAGTATCAAGATTTTAAGCACCTACCTACTGCTTGTGCTCTTGATGTATCTCCATGTTATTGTACAACTCCTGCGACCTCTCATATATCAACAGGTATACCATATTATTTTTCATTCAATGGTGATTCCAAAATAATATAATCTATATTTATTTCAACTTAATCATCATTACAATATGAACCCATTATAACAGTTAGAACCAACCAGTCGACTAAATGTTACTTGAATTTCATTGATGTCCCTAATGGTCAACCAGTTCAATTGATCAAATTAGACATTAGCTAATTTCATGTTTTTCTCCTTTCAATCGGTCGATTCGTTCATAAAGAAATTTTAAGTGGTTGACCGGTTTGTGCAGTACATCAGATATTACATACAATTTTTTAGTTTCTCCTTTTCTTTTGCAAAATTCACACCTTATTAATCTATTAAACTTATAGCATAATCTAATTTCAAACAAATCTCCTAATAATTACATCAATTGATCCCAACTACACCTAATTTTGCAAATTCCTCTAATTTCAACAATGAACCCTAATTCATAAATTGAGAATTCCATACCAAGAACCTATTTATCATGACTCAAACTTGTATATATATGTTTAGAACTCCTTACCTAACAATCAAATGAGTTTCTAATGTTAGTCAATCAA
>Ga0307518_10001306_pt1 | contig 18661 bp, 13 predicted proteins | sample 25_EM_MG_FD_203889 | JGI IMG/M metagenome (GOLD analysis project Ga0307518, IMG submission 203889) | Populus trichocarpa ectomycorrhiza microbial communities from riparian zone in the Pacific Northwest, United States - 25_EM | ecosystem: Host-associated > Plants > Roots > Unclassified | place...
TGCATTACTTCGCTATGCACGACGGAACATAAGTTAGACATGGAACGTGCAAAAAGAAAAGGATTAAAAAATAAAGTTTTTACTTTAAACGAAATTGATTCGAGTTAGGAGCTAGTGATAGGAACAAGGACCTAAATAAACAATCCATAGGATCAGTCCAAAACAGAAGCAACAGCAAAATGCACCGAAGAGATTGACTGGAAGCGTGGCACGTTGGTGAGAGACACGTGTGAAGGATGGGTCCCAGTGAGGTTAGGTGTAGGTCCACATCTTCCCCAAATTGCGAGTTGCAAGTTGCAACTTGCAACTATATATTCAGTGCTAATTGATTATATTTAACAGGCTATTAACTATTGGTCTGCAACGCGATGCGTCACATATCTGCTTTTCTACTTGTTAAAGTGTTTTTTTATTTTAAATTATATTAAAATAATATATTTTATTTTTAGAAATTTATTTTTAATATTAATAAATCAGACAAGAAAAAAATACAAGAATTTTTTTTAAAATAAATTAATTTTTTTTTAAAAAATACAATTAAATTGCAATACTGGACGCCACCATAACACATGTAAGTGGATGCAACTGTGTAGTTTCACGTGCCAAATAAGTGCTAAAACCCTATTTTAAAAGTAGATCAACTGACCAATGATGTAAGAGGTAATCATGGTTGGATGAACTATCCCATTTATATTAGTATTAGGTGAAAAGATTTTTCAAATTTTTCAAAAATTTAATAATTTGGCCAAATTATCTTTCGGGCATAATCGGGATCTTCATTACTTAAATTATACATATATATATATTTTAAAAAAATAAATTGTGGATCTTTCTTAAATTAAATGGTTTGTAATTATTTTTACCAAATCTTGACACGTCAAAACTTCTCCATTTACCCAATCTTGGATGGTAAATTACAAGCTTTTTATAGAGTGTTTGAGAACGCGATGTAAATCGTCTTTTTTAAAAATTTAATTTTTTTTATTAAAAATTTAATTTTTTTTATGTTTTAGATTGTTTTGATGTGTTGATCTTAAAAATAATTTTTAAAAAATAAAAAAAAATATCATTTTAATATATTTCAGTATAAAAATATTTAAAAAAACAATCGCAATTACACTTACAAACAGTCACTACTCTTCTTCCCGGTGAGAAAATTAACGGGCAGTGAAGAAAACCCATGTTTTCGAACCACCCTATTTCGCCTGAATTGTTTGAAGAAATCTCGTAAATGGGGGCTTTATCTTGTTAGATAAAGCCCCAATATATCATTAATTAATTTCAGGAGATAATATTCCTTGCCAAGGGATTAGGTATGTATGTTTTCCGCAGGCGATACTGCTCGCCAAAATTGTGGGTCTTGTAGCCAAGGAGGTGCCTCTTGTCTTCTAGCTTGTGGATGATTTTTTTGTTTTTTTTTTGTTTTTTTAATGTCTACGTGGTATTCTCAAATCAGATTGTACCCACAGAATTTATATACATTAGTTTTAAAAGCAAATTAAAAATTCATAAAATTCTTATTAACTGCTTATTAAACTCCATAACCCAAGATCAGTAAAGAACTTTAAAAAATATAAGAAACCACACACTTTGAACCATCAAACGAGATAATCCTACAAGAAAACATCAAAACAAATACTTGGACAAATTTTCTATCTACAAGTCAATGCGGAAAGGTTGGACCGTGCCTTGAAGCAAGGCCCTAGCTATAAAAAAATGGGCTGAAAGCAACTCCCAACGAACTTCCTGCCATTAATAAGAGAAGAGACAACTGGGTCGCGCATGGCGCCTCTGCATAGGACAGGAAAGGCAAGAGGTTGAAACCCTAGACTATGATTTGTTTTAGCAGTTAGGCATAAAGATACTTGCTTTGAGTTCTGTGTTCCTAGCTAACCATTGCCGTTAAAATGGGATTTGGATGTCCAAAACGACACATTAACCAGAAGAAAATCAGACGCAGGCGGCGGCAATGGCGAACAGAATTAGAAAAATACCCCTCTTTCCCGCCTTAGTTTTACCAACAAACTTGTCCATTGTCATGTGACAACTGACAGAAAAGGAAACGTAACCTGTCAGTTGGCGGGCTTATATGCTGCTAGGTAATCTGTACAGGAGTTAGCTTTTTTTTAATGTAACAGGAATAAAACTGAGCATAGCATAAAACTCCAAGGAATCAGAAATACAAGCCATCAAACAATAAGCTTGCCAAATTGTTTAAAATTACAGGTATAGCCCGTAAATTACCAATCCTTCCCAGTAACAAAAGCACTTGTCGTGACCAAACCACTGACTTTATGGTCGATTTAATTTATTTTTTAAAAATATTTTTTTATAGTTTTGAAAATTAATTAAAAAATAATATGCATCATATTGCTAAACACATCTTAAATGACACGTGTTCCCGTACGTGATAGCCGGCATTAAGAAATGAGAACCGCTGATCCTTTGAACCTCCCCAATGCACCAGTCCCACTGGCAAGGCATTTAAAAATCACACGAACTCGATCAATTAACAGGGCACCACCGCATGAAATTGTAAAAAATCTCCTTAGAATAAAACTACATAAGAATAGCCCCGCCAACTGAAGGATGTTAATTTCTTATTCAAGGGAGATGGTCAATTTAATATTCAAATATTTAGATGATCAGGTCCGAGGTGATTGCGACTACATTCTGGTTAGTTGCGGGTCACCAACAGAAGTTTTTAATTCTGGACACTGGAAGTAGGGATATCATTCTCCCATAATATTATATTATGTTTAGGAATGTTATAGTAATTATTTTTAAAGTATTTTTTATATTAAAATATATTAAAATAATATATTTTTTAAATTTTTTAAAAATTAAAAAAATTAATTTTAAGGTTTTCAAATATTAAAAATTAAAATAATATATTATGCCTTTCATTTTAAGGTTTTTTTTGGGAAGAAATTTGTCCCGTCGTCGCTGGGTGAGTATAAGCACCCTAATATATAATTGCGGCGGTGTCGTCCTACCAATTATTTTTTAAAATATATTTTATTTAATATATATTAAATTAATATATTTTTTATTTTTTAAAATTTATTTTTAATATCAACATATTAAAATAATTTTTAAAAATTAATTTAAAATAAAAAATCAATTTGTTTCTTCCAAAGACACTTTTGAACCGACTACGAAATTAAAATCATAATAATATAAGGGTGGCGGGCCTATCTTTGTCCTGGGCTAAAGTTCTAGGCTGGTTCTCATGGGCCTAAAGTCTGTTCCAGATTGGCGACTCGTTACGAAATCCAAAAAAACACTAGCATGACAGCACAAACTCCAAAGCGTGGATGACCGTGTTTTCTTTTTATCGTCTATGCACTCTTCTCCTCCTACAAACCTCCAATACTGTGGCGTGAATAACGGTAGGATAAAATTATTCCGTTTCCATTAAATATTAATGCAGTAGCAGAGTCTTAGAAAATGACTATCGACATTTGGTTTTAACCTGATATTTTTTTTTATTATTAATATGGGTAATTAAATCAGTTAGTATATACCTCGATTAATTATATGGTCTCGATTAATTATATGAGTTTTGAAGTTAACGACTATGTAAATCTCTAATGATTCTCTTAGCTTGCCATCTTTAATTACATCTTTAATTACAGTTGTGATTTCTTTAGTGATTTAACATTTTTTTTATATATATATATATATAATATAATATAATATAAAACAGTAGTTCTCAGTAGAAGCAAATTGGCAGTAGATCACTTGGGATAGTTAGCAAATGCTGGCAGATTACTTCACATAATTGGTAGATATTATCAAATTTCTTGGCATAATTAGCGGATGCGGAATCAATATATTTAATAAGTTCTTTCTGAGTTTAAGAGATTTAAATATGTATTTACAACATCGTTTTTTTGTCCCTGACGAGATATTTGTATAGCTATCATTATAATATAATTGAGTTATTTTTATCACTGAATAAATATTATTTTTTTAATATATCTCTAAGGAGATATTTTTAGATTAATAATTAAAATTAGTAATGTGATTTATACGAGAAAAGCGTGACTAAAAAAACTTGATATATGCTTAATAAATTCATTATCATGTATAAATCACATGATTGATTTCGATAAATTAATTTGAAAATCTCATATAAATAATAGAATATACATATGATAAAATTATTAGAGATATACCAAGAATCATGTAAAAACATGTTAAATCATTGTAGAAAAATGAATGGGAGCTATGCGAACTTGTGAAAAGTATATTGTCGGAGATAATGTGCTCTGAATTATTTTTGTCGTTTTTTTTTTTAAAAAATTTTATTTTAAAAAAAAGCTAGTAAAAATAAATTGCTTTTGTAAGACAAACGCCATTTTCCTTTATAAATCGTTGTTTTTTTTTTATTTTCCAGTTCCCAAGAAAATTCTCTCCTCCTGATTCTTCTTCGTCTATTTTCCCCTATATTTCACACAAGAGAACCCCCACGTTCCTGTTAATTTCTTTCCATACAAATTATCTCCTGCTAAAGATCCATCTTCCCAACATTATGTTAACAACAAAGTGTCAGATTAGAATTTCTTGAAATCATTAGGATGGATAATAGAAACATTTGAATTATAAAGGTTGTGAAGTGGAAACTTGAAAAATTATCAGGGGCTAAAAGATAAGTAGCCACCCAAATTATTTGCTGCGTGGCTACTGGCTACAACGCAAAAACCAACGAAAGAACTCGAAGCAGCAAACACACCGGCGAGTCTCTAAGGCCCCCCTCAACGCGCACGCACGCACCGAAAGACACACAAACCGAAAGAGGAAGAACCTCACATGGCCACCGTTCCCGCTCTCTTAAACCCTCCATTTCTCCCATCTAAACCACCTAACCAACAAACGGCTCTCTACTACACCAAACCCATCCTCACTCTTCCTTTCTCCTTAACCCACTCTTTTCCAAGGCTTCATAGGCGTCTTGTTATCCGCAGTAGCACTGCTATTAATGTTTCTCTCAAGGTTCCTTTTGCTTTGCCCACCACATGTTCGATAAAAGGATTATCTGAGTTTGTTACAACGATTGTGTGTATTTGCTAATCACGTTTTGCAATATTTTAGGAGAATTTGGGCAGTTTGAAGAAGAGAGTGACTGATTTTACGAGCTTGAACTACTGGATTGTGAAGGATTATTATCGTTTAGTGGAGTCTGTCAATGCTCTTGAGTCTAAGATACAAAAGCTCTCTGATGATCAGGTTTGCGAGTTTATTAATTAGCATTCTAAGTGTTAAAATATGGTGTTTTGGGTCATTTTGGGTAATGGGCCGTTTTTTCTTTTTTGGTAGTTGAGTGCTAAAACCGTGGAGTTTAGGAGAAGGTTGCGACAAGGGGAGACACTAGCAGATATTCAAGCTGGTCTGCTGCTACTGAACTCCTTTTCTTATCTGAATGTTATAAATTACACTTGTTAGAGAATGTCAGATGAGAGTTAGAATATGTATTATTTTTCCATGTCATTTATTTTACAGAGGCCTTTGCTGTGGTTCGTGAAGCTGCAACGAGGAAACTTGGGATGCGCCATTTTGACGTGCAGGTTTTCGATTACACTCTCTATTACCCTTATACATGCACGCATGACGCATGGATGTTTGAATCCATGCATTAGCATATGCATGCTTATAATAGGTTATCATGTATAATTGTGCTATGGAACACAATGTATTTATTGAAATTAGGTTGTCATGTTTATTTACGTTGTGATTTGCAATGCTAGATTATTGGTGGTGCCGTGCTTCATGATGGATCAATTGCTGAGATGAAAACAGGGGAAGGGAAAACATTGGTTTCCACACTAGCAGCATATCTCAATGCATTGACAGGCGAGGGTGTCCATGGTATGTTTTATATCCCGAGTTCCAAAAGATAGATATCTGTTTTATTCCAATTGCAAGATATGCTTAGCTATCTTCCTAGCATTTTAAAATTGGGTTTAAAATTTAGTTGCGAGTTTTTCAGGCCATGAGTGAGATGCTTGTTGGTAAAGGATAATCAAAGTATAATTAAAAATAAAAAGTCATGTGCAGGAGTGATCTTCCATGACTAATCACTACGAGGCTTGAACTGTTTTTTACCGCAGTTATGAAGCCGTGATCGTACTGAAATCCACGGAAATTGCTTAAGGGCAGCAGTTGAACAAGTTATTTGTGGATTTCTTTTGCTAGATGTATGATTTTGCTTTTCTCCCTTGGCAGTGGTAACTGTGAATGATTATCTGGCTCAACGTGATGCTGAGTGGATGGGTCGTGTTCATCGTTTCTTGGGCCTTTCAGTTGGTCTTATTCAGGTTTAAATATGTCACCTAAGAGTTTAACATGTTCTACGCAATTGCGATTACCTGGGGCTGATTCCAGAGGATATCTTATAAGAGAATCAAAATTAAACAACTATTCATATACTTACTTAGACTGCAAGTTGTTACAGCTTTAACCTGTGGTTGTTTGCATATGCAGAAGGGGATGGCATCTAAAGAGAGGAGATCCAATTACAGGTGTGATATAACTTACACCAACAATTCAGTAAGTCAATCCTGATTTTCCTGTTGTTCCTTAATGAATGTTGCTAGGAGTCCATTTATTTTCTCACAACATGTGGTGGCTACATGAATTTTTTGTTTCATTGTCCCGGTGGAGTTGGCTGGTGATTGAGGCCCCTCTTTCCAAGACTTTATCTTCTTTCTAATGATAATTGTCATTCTGAATGCACTTAGGAACTTGGTTTTGATTATCTACGAGATAACCTTGCGGGAAACAGTGAACAACTTGTGATGAGATGGTATATATCAAGAGATCATCCAAAGTTCATTTTTATGTGATCATTGTGTTTTTTTTTTTAACTGAACTATACCTTTCAACTGTGCTTATACAGGCCAAAGCCATTTCATTTTGCAATAGTTGATGAAGTTGATTCAGTCCTCATTGATGAAGGAAGAAATCCATTGTTAATAAGTGGTGAGGTGATTATGCCTAGCTCTCCTAAAAGTATAGCCGGCAAATCTCAAAATCACCAATATACTAACTGTTTAGCATCACAAAAAGCATCTACAATGTTAGAAATAGTTTTATTTTTTTTTATAGGCTATTACCTCTTCTCTGTCTATGACAGGCTAATAAGGATGCTGCACGATATCCAGTTGCTGCTAAAGTAGCCGAGTTACTTATTCGAGGCATCGTGAGTCTAGTCTGCCATCATGCTGAATTATAGACTACATACAGTTATTTTATATGTGAACCATCATCTATAGTTGAAAAGTCATACGCTTTACCTTTCAATTCTGTCAACAGCATTACTCTGTGGAGCTTAAAGACAATTCAGTGGAGTTGACAGAGGAAGGAATATTACTTGCTGAGATGGCTCTTGAAACAAAAGATCTGTGGGATGAGAATGATCCCTGGGCTAGGTGAATATGGATGTTTTTATTGGCTTTTTTAATGGATTTGAGGTGAAAATGAGGTGAAAATGCTATTATTCTCTCATTTTTTCCCTTAAAATATCTTTTCTCGTACCAGCCCCTTCACAAGAACTTACAGACCCATATTGTGGTTTCTGGAAATATTTGTTTGAAGTATTTCAAATCGCTTTCTATTGTTCAGTTTATATTCATTAATTCTTTCAACGGGTTGAGTGTGTCTACCCTCTTGGTCTATTTCTATGGCTCTTTGCTTGGAGAATGGCATATCAGGTCAATGCTATTTCATTTCCTCTTTCAACTTAGCAGTAAGAAAAATATTGCAGATTTGTGATGAATGCTTTAAAGGCTAAAGAGTTCTATCGACGGGATGTTCAATATATTGTTAGGAACGGGAAGGCTCTCATAATCAATGAGGTATTTATTCAAAGTTTGATATTGTATGTTTTTATTACGTAGAAGAACAAGTAACTGTTACTGTTGATACGCCAGTGCAATTTGAAGATTTACATATGGTAATCAGATAGAAGAACTATAAAATTTGTGCAGTTGACAGGAAGAGTTGAAGAGAAAAGGAGATGGTCTGAAGGTATTCACCAGGCTGTTGAGGCTAAGGAAGGTCTGAAGATCCAGGTAGAACTGGATGTTTGGAAACTGTTAACTGAAGTTCAATATGCAATAATTACATAAAAAATGTTCTTTTTATCCAATTGAAAGTTGCGGTTTTTCAACACTTTTGTAGGCTGATTCAGTTGTTGTTGCACAAATCACATATCAATCACTGTTTAAGCTCTACCCAAAGCTGTCAGGAATGACCGGGACTGCAAAAACTGAAGTAAGCATAGTTGTATACGGGTCACACTCAAAGATATATGATTGCTTTTAACTTATTAGTTATCAATGCAATTTTGAAAATCCATTACATCATTGCAGGAGAAGGAGTTTTTGAAAATGTTCCAGGTGCCAGTTATTGAAGTGCCAACAAACCTACCAAATATCCGTAAAGATTTACCCATACAAGCTTTTGCGGTAGTTGTTTTTTTTTTTTTAATATCCCAAATTCATTTTCTTTTGATATACAACAACTTCATAAGAATTGAAACTTATTTATTTATTTATTTCAACACCAACTAGTTTGGGATTGAGGCTTTGTTGTTATTGTTGTGCACCTTTCTACTTAATCATGCTTTTTGTTTGTGAATTCTATTAGTCTGCTCGTGGGAAATGGGAGTATGTTCGGCAAGAAGTCGAGTATATGTTCAAGCAGGGCCGTCCTGTTTTAGTTGGAACCACTAGGTAAATCATCAACAAAAAACACAAACAACTCCTTCTATTGTCTTTTTACATATAACTGTAGATTTTCTTTTTCTTGCGTTAAATCTAGAAACAATAAAATAGGAAGAGGAAACATATCTGAAAAGGGCAGTGCACTTCAATTTTACTGTTTAGATGCAAACAGTTTCATGAATTTGGCCCAGTTCTTTCTTGATGCAGTGTTGAGAATTCTGAATATCTGTCTGATTTGCTTAAGGAATGGAGAATCCCCCACAATGTTCTGAACGCTCGACCAAAGGTTTGATAAATTTGACCACCAAATGCTGCATAATTGATGCACAGTTTTCCATGCCAGTTACATGCTTGTGTTATGGCATTTGTTTCAGTGTAATTTTTTCACCAGTTTGTTTCATAATATTGTCCATCAGTATGCCACAAGGGAAGCTGAAATTGTTGCCCAAGCAGGACGAAAACATGCCATAACCATTTCTACAAATATGGCTGGCAGAGGCACTGATATAATTCTGGGAGGAAATCCAAAAGTAAGTGTGCATGCTGGATGTCTGTCTCTTTTTTACCGAATGATACGTGGGCAAAATTTTTACCGACACAATGATTTTGGGTAACTTTGCAAGACTTGGATTTCTTGGTTGGAGTGTCTTTTGATTCCAGTGAATGACATCTTTCACCGCATCTCTGGTCTCAATATATGTAGATGCTTGCAAAAGAAATTATAGAGAACAGGGTGCTCCCTTTTCTTACACAAGAAGCTCTTAATGCAGAAATCGACCACGAGATATTTTCACAAAAGGTGATTTCTTGTGGTAACTATAAGTTACTAGCGCAATCCTTTCAAAAGTTTTAATCATTCTATTTGGTGTAGGTATTGTCAGAGATAAAGGTTGGATCAATATCATCTGCTCTGCTAGCAAAGACAGCACTAATGGGTTTGTGACTCTACATGAAAGCTTTTTTTCTGCTTTGTTTAAGACACCATATGCTTCTATATGGAGATTTGCATTAAGTAATCTGGTGCCTCTGTCTTGATTTTGAATGTGAATTATTCCAGCCAAGTATGTCGGAAAAGGTGAGGGTAAGAGCTGGACGTATCAGGAGGCGAAATTGATTGTATCAGACTCTGTGGAAATGAGCCATTCAATGGATGCAAAAGAGCTCCAGCAGCTTGCTAATGAGCAGTCTGAGATGTACCCTCTTGGCCCAACTATATCACTTGCCTATCTGTCAGTGCTGAAGGATTGTGAAGTACACTGCTTCAATGAAGGGTCTGAGGTGAAAAGGCTTGGGGGCCTCCATGTGATTGGAACATCTTTGCACGAGTCTCGGAGAATTGATAATCAGGTGAGTTATCTGCAATTACAGTTTCAGTAGAAGCAAGGATTCTAAATTTATCCAATTTTTTTGGCCAGATAGATCATTTAGTCGTGTCACAAAAGTTTCTCCCACATATAATGCTCTATGTTAATTTATTATCTGAAAAATTTGTTTTCTAGAACCAAGATACTTTCTACCAGTGGGATACATAATGCTCTATGTGTTCATATTTAGCATAGTGGTCATTTTATATGCAAGTTGTTGTCTCACCATTGAAGTGTCTTGTTTTGGCTAGCTGAATTAGAGCTCAACTTCTTCTGATTGACAATAAATATCTTGTTTTCATGTTATTTGTTAAGTTTCAAAACATGGTTATAAGTTCAAGATTGTGATTCCATTTGTCAAACTAGCTTCGTGGAAGAGCAGGAAGGCAAGGGGATCCTGGTTCTACCCGGTTTATGGTCAGGTACCACTATACTTGTTTGTTAGTCTTTTTATCTTGATTTGTTGTTCTTGAATAGTTTCTTAGAATACTAATGTGCCTTTCTGTCATGAAGTCTTGAACAACAAATACTTTGCTAAATGAAATTCTAAGCATTTAGTTATTGTCTCGGGACATAAGAGACATAACTAATTGGGACATAGGGCCATGTCCCCCTGTTATAGACAAATTTATTTTATGTCTGCTTCTCTGTCTCTCCAATCAAACATGATTTTGTCTCTTCAAAATTTATCTTTTTTGTCTTAGAACACTAAACAAACGCAATCTAAACAAGGCGTGTGCTATATGATATTGAACCTTTTCTAGAAACTCATTATGACAGTACCATCTGAAGCATTTCTAGGTGATCAGACATCATGCAGAACTAATAATTTGGAAAACTAATTCTACGTGAAACAGATAGAGGGTTTTGACCTGTACAGTACTCTACAGCTCTCTCGTAGTCCGCTATCTTCTTACCCTCACTGTACTGATGCTCTTCTTTTATGCTTCCCCTATCGCAATGGTGCTTTTATCTGAATAATTGTTTTGCTGGAGCTTCTATGTAACAAAAGACTGGCCTTGTATATTTTAGGGCAAAGGACACATTTATCCCCCAACCATCACCCAATTCACAATTGGATCCTAACAAAAAAAAAAAAAACCCCAACCGGGTCCCCATTAGATGTTACCCTATTACCTTCTCCTTAAAAAATGATGGACCGATTTGTCTTAAAGTGATGGTTTTGTCATAAATTTTAACGGTGGGGGTTAATATGTTTGATAGATGAGGATCTGATTAGGAATTCTTTTTTTCCGGGATCTAGTTGAGAATCATGTGATTGTTATTGGACAAGAATGTCCATTGCTCTAAATTTTATCACCCGTGACTTATCTTGAAGTTGAGGGAAGTGTATTTATTATTTTCTTTTTTGAACAATAATGGAACTTTGTCAATAACATTGTCAATGAGTAGAGGTGTAACAACACAAAGTGTGTGTTTGGTATGCATCAAATAAATGTTTATGATGTTCCATTATTGTTAGGTTTTTTAGCTAATTATTGAGCTAATTCATTTTTGACACAGCTTGCAGGATGAAATGTTTCAAAAATTTAATTTTGATACAGAGTGGGCTGTGAGACTTATCTCAAAGATTACTAATGATGAGACTATACCGATTGAAGGTGATGCAATTGTAAATCAGGTGATTATTTAGCTTATGTGAACAAACATTCTTTTTCTTTATATGATGTTGTTCTAGTGGTCAAGTACTTTATTACTAACTTGGAAATGAAATAATTGATAGCTTTTATCCCTGCAAATCAATGCGGAGAAGTACTTCTTTGGCATAAGAAAGAGCCTGGTTGAGTTTGATGAAGTATTAGAGGTATGCATAGAGTATAACATTTGCCTTATTTTAGCTTGTGCTGCTGTCACTTGCACAATGACTGGATAATTGATCTTGTTATATCCCCTCATTTGACATAAGGCAATCAACAACACGAAGCCACCTGTTCCCATTCATATTATGTTCATGTTGATAAGGAATTTTTTTTCTTTCAAGATGATAAGAATGAATAATTGCATTATCCACAATAATTTTTACCTTCCATGGACAGCATGGTATTAAACTAGATGCAGCAGATTCTGTTAATCCTATTTATGGAATGGAAACCATTTAAACTCTTTGCTAGTAAAGTTTTAGTAAATATTATCTAAATATTTCATCACAGACTGACAAAACCATAAAAAGATATTTGAAAGCATTGGGTAGTTGATATCACTGCAAAGTTCATTTATTAGAAGCTAATTTTAATTGCTTTGCATCAAGTAATAAAGGAAATATCCCAATGATCAATCAAATCAGACATTCAATTGAGTCATAGCATAGGTCTCTACTGTTATTGATTTGTTTCTTATTTTCATCAGGTACAAAGGAAACATGTATATGATCTTAGGCAATTGATTTTAACCGGAGACAATGAAAGTTGTTCTCAACATGTATTCCAGTGAGTGCCCTTTTGACTTTCAACATATTTTGTAACTTGGACTGCTATTTGCATTTTCCATGCATGAGAGCTCTGTGGTTGTTTTTGCATTGCTATCATTTCTTTTATAAGGTATACTTTTGTGCTTCACACAGTCCGAATGAAGACAATTCAGGGTGTTAAAACTTCTTGCTGTGGTTGTTATCCATTGAAATTCTAATTCAATCTGCACACTGGCATTAATGACATTCAGGTTTGATCCTCCACAATGAACATGCAATAATAAATTCCTCTCATATCCCTCCTCAGGATAGTAGATAGTGCTGTGTTGTGTGGTTGATTGTATGGCATAATCAACAGAATGAAAATGAAATGTTGAAAAAAATATGAAGTGAATAATGTCTTTTCATGTTGCAATCCTCCAGATTTGTGAGGGCCAATTTTGAGATGGGAAGACCTGATACCAACCTGAACACTGAGTGGTGGCTATTTTAGTTGGTTCTCACCTCATGATTAATTTTTGTTGCTCTGTGCATCTGTGAGCTCACATGCACCTAAATTTTTGTGAATTGTTAGCTCGCATGAACACTCATTTTTGCGAATTCTACTTCGAATTATCTGTTTCCATTAAAACAAAGTTGTTAATTAGGTACATGCAAGCTGTGGTGGATGAAATTGTCTTTGGCAATGCTGATCCGCTGAAGGTAGTTGCAATTTCCCTGTACATGTTACCTTTAATCACAACTTTCTTCTATTGATTGTTCCTCATTTATAGCATCCAAGAAGCTGGAATCTGAGTAAGCTCTTAAAGGAGTTTATAACTATTGGGGGAAAGCTACTACATGGTTAGTTTCTTATCTGTATCCTTCTTTGCTCAATATGTTCAGCTACTTTTGTCAGCAAGTAATTTAGAATTATAGCCCACTATATTTCAAGATATATCGTTCTTATATGGAGTTTCTCCAGAACCATTTGTAGGCATCAGCGAGGAAGCCTTTCTGAAATCTCTCTTACAACTACACGAATCAAGTTCTATTAATATCAGCAATTTTCACCTTCCAAACTTGCCGAAGCCTCCAAATGCTTTCAGAGGAATCCGTAGGAAGAGTTCTTCATTAAAACGATGGCTTGCTATTTGTTCTGATGATTTGACTAAGTCAGTGCAATCTTAATAAGCCTTATTTAGTTTCATTATTTCCAATTCAGTATGTTGAGTTCTATGATCCACTGATAAGTTTAATGTAGGAATGGGAGCTACCGGACAACAACCAATCTTCTTCGCAAATACCTTGGAGATTTTTTAATCGCTTCATATTTGGATGTTATACTAGAATCTGGTTATGATGATGCATATATCAAAGAAATTGAGGTAAGCTCCTCGATGAGAAATCTCTGTCCTGTTTGATTGCTGTTTTGAAAAGCAGAAAACTGGTTTCTGGGTTAGAAAAGATGTTGTGCTCTCTTTCCAGTAACAGTTTTCTGGAGATAATTTCATTAAAAGAACCCTGTTTGTTAAAATAGGTAAAAGATGTTTTTGTGTAACAAGATATGAAAACAATATCCAAAAAGCCCTTTGTTTGCAAATGAAAATGGGATCAAGATGAGTTAATATTATTAACAAAGAACTTGAGACATTGAGTGCAAATTTTTATATTTAGTAGAATTTTCTCTAGCATCTGGTATCAGTTTGCTTTACTCAAATTTGGTGTTTTGGTTCACATGTGTCGTTCCACACCCTTAGCTATTGTGTTTGGGAGTTCAAATCCAAAAACTTGTAACTTTCAGATAAGAATAAGTGCTGCCCCATTAACTGGGTTTCTTGAGTGCATTTGGCAGAGTTTTTGGTAGAAGCTAATTTACTGTGACAAATCTCTTTTAAATTTCTCACCCAAACCCTCTCTTTTACAAAACTACCCTGTTTGAGGTGAGAAAACAGTCTCCTAAATTATTGAAAAGAATAATGGAAAAGGATTGAAAATAGTTAACACTTCGATCTCCAATTGTGGACGTATGAGAGCAAGAAGGAAAGGAATCAAATTCTGATTGAGGGTGTGGATGCAGTATGGTTTTCTTGAGAACTGAGAGAGATGCCAAACTTTTTTAGTCAAAAACCCTGAAGATTTATTAATATTACATTGAAAAATTGTTCATAATAAAGATTTACTGATGTTTCAGGGAGTATGGTTTTCTTGAGAACAGAGAGATGCCAAATTATTTTAGTCAAAAACCCTGAAGATTTTTTATTATTACATCGAAAAGTTGCTCATAATAAAGATTTACTGGTGTTTCATCAGAAGCACTGTTTTTTTTTTGTCAGGCTTCATAGAATTCCGTGTTTAGTTCCCTTATTTTTTCACTATTGAATACAGAGAACAGTTCTTCTGAAGACTCTAGACTATTTCTGGCGGGATCATCTTGTAAACATGAATAGGCTCAGCTCAGCGGTCTGTATGATTTTGTTAATGTATTTCTCATTGTCTTTCTGAATGACTTAAACTGACTGAGAACCCTGCCAGGTGAATGTAAGAAGTTTTGGGCACAGGAATCCTCTCGAAGAATACAAAATTGATGGTTGTCGGTTTTTCATCTCAATGCTGAGTGCAACTCGGAGATTAACTGTTGAAACACTTCTGCAGTATTGGTCATCTCCTACAGAATCTCAAGAACTCTTTGTATCATAAATGTCAGATTAATCATAAAGCGGAAGGTATATATCCTCCTCCTTTGTGTTAAACGTCAACTCTTGTTCAGGGGAATTTTTTTTGATTCTGTTAACACTGTTTAAGTCAATGTGCCCCATAAAAACAAATCATTGCTTCATTTCCACTGTAGCTGGATCAAGGATGTAACATTCTTTCTTTAATGGGTTAGTGTTATGTTTGATGTCATGGTCATGGTAAGAGCTTTTCTTTCACTGCTGGAATGAAAATAATATTTGGGTTCAAGAATATGTTAGAGTCTTCAGTGTTGTATTATTTTGGATGAGACGAACTCAATGAAGCTGTCTCTTCCAAAAAAAAACATAAAAAAAGCATCCCGGTGGTGCTACTCTTTCTGGGAAAGAAACCAGGATTCACTAAAGAATATTCTCAAGGAATTCCTTTGCATCAGAATAGCAGGGGTAGCTTATTTCAAATATTAACACTCTTCCCCTTTCTAATTCTAAAATTTTCTACTGTCTTGAGTTTTGTGTCAATATCCAAGTCACCGATGCATTAAGTGCTCTTTGTTCTCCTGGCAGAGCGAGGGATTACCGCATGATGTCTTGCCACATGTATGTATCAATCTTCGGTGGGATAACTTATCCCTCGAAATGAAACAGGTATGTGTTTCGGTGCACTGTACAGAAGCGGTAACATACCACCTAACTAGGAAAATCGCATGCGAGATTATATCTAGGCGCTTGTGTTAATAATAATAATAAAAAGTTTATACCGCTTTTTCACTGTTTCCTATTTTAGATTATTGGTCAAGTGTAATTCTAAAAAAACAAAAGATTGTGGGCAGACTGTATGCATAGAATACCAAACCACACCAGAGATCGCAGTCGTCATCCCTTTTGTCTCTAGGTGATAACTGTCAGGGTTCCATACTTGGGGAAGAGGCTCGAATCCTCTAGTTTTGACTCAGTTCCATTACTGCTAATCAGTGCTGTCCATGTTCATGTTGTATCTTTACAAAAATATTATTGAAATTGTAAAACTTTTCGACATTAGAAGAACAAATACAAGTTTAACATTGGGAGAAATTGACGCTGAGCTGTTTCTCCAACACAATCGGAAGATATAATGTGGATGGACAAGTCCCTTAGACTTTGGCATCAAGCCTTAAATATGACCATTTTGTAAATCAATATTCCTTACGGGTCCCTTGAACCATTTTCTAGCATCAAACGCCCACCAAAGCATTATCAGCGTAAAAAACATTCCAATGGCTAGTGGTGCATAGTTGAAAGTTTTCCACTGGATGGGGTAGAGAGTTGGCAAGAGGAAGGCTGAACAAGTGTAACATATCCATAAGAACGCTACCAAGCAAATGGGCCTTCTTGCTCTACCCAAATAAAAGGGTCCTGGTTTGAAGTTTTTCTCAGCCATGACAAGCCTTGCAAATATTGGCACCGCATAGCCTCCAACCCAGCCAATTGTGCTTATCGATACAATGGCTGTGAAAATCACATCAAGCTTCAGGATGGGTAGTCCAAGAATAATGCTAATGGCAGCACACAGCCACACAGCATTTGTTGGAACCTTGTACTTTGGATGAATTCTTCTCCAGATAGGTGAAAATGGGATCCCATTGTCTCTTGATAGAGCATAGACCTAAAAGGAATCGTGTGAGTGCCACCCGAAGAAATACTTGTTTGTCAAACCAACAAAATTTTAGGAACTGAAGCAGTTAAAGTGAAATATAGCTGCTAGATGTATTTTCAAATCCCATTTTAGAGAAGGAGAACGAGATTCGATCTCTTACCACTCTGGCAGCACATGCGGTTACTGAGAGCCCACAGAAGAAGAAGGATCCCCAGATTATACATAGAAAAACTACTGCTCCAGTTGAATTATGGTACCTTCCATAGAATGCATCATAGATTATCTGTGCTGGTACTAAGGCGCCAGCAGTCTCGTTGTTCACATCGTACAAATAGTTAAAATCCTACAGTAAAATCAAAAGCCTCGTGTCAGCATAAACCCATCTTTCTGGTAGGAAAATAACCCAACAGAGAGCATACCTGGATACTGAAAGTAAGAGCCAAGTAATATGCCCATCCCATAACTGAGATGATGCCGATACTGGAAAGAATAGCAGCAGGGCCTGTTCTATCAGCACCTTTTGTTTCTTCGGTTAAATGAGCTGCTGTGTCGTAGCCATATAGGCAGTAGTTGCTTAGCAGCACAGATAGAATGACCGCATAAGGTTTACTGCTTATTCCAGTTGTCTCTGGTGATGTTTCGAAATGAGTGAACACAAAAGAAGCAGATTGTGTTTGTTGTGCCACCAAAGGAAGCATTACAATCACTGCTAAACCCCCAATCACCTGCACGTTTTCATGAGCAAGCAGTCCTATTGAACTTAATAAGATTGCTTTAATTTCCTAGGAGAAGGGGGCAAATTGCATGAATTGAAGACCCTATAGTGTTTATATACGGAACCCTTTGGAAGGGAGAAGAAGGAATAACTAGAGAGGCAGCAAATTAACCTGCCACCATATGGAGATAATGCCAAGGAATGCAATGACTTGTAAAGCGAAGCTGTTGAGTACTGCCCACGTGATAGTGAAACCAATATACATACACAAGAAAACACCTCTTGAAGCGAAGTAGCCTCCACCCTTGTTGTTTCCAGTGGCGAGAAAAATAATCATCTGTAGTGCTTGGGCTCCTGAATATGCCTGCAATGCTAGACGGAAGGATATTATAGTATAGTTGTAGTTGTTTTTTAAAATGTTTTTTATTTAAAAGTATATTAAAATAATGTTTTTTTATTTTTTAAAAATTATTTATGACATCAATGTATTAAAATTATCTAAAAATACCAAAAAGAATATTAATTTTAAATAAAAAAAAATTTAATTTTTTTCAAAAATGCATATCCCAGTTGATTGCATATCATGCTTCTTCAACATCATTATTCTTACAAAAGAGTTAATAATTCAACTAGCCGATACCAACTTAATTGACAAGACACTATATTGACTTCATAATAAAAAAAATAAGCATGGTGTATGTTTATATAGACATACCTGAGCACCAATTCCAGAAACGGCTCCAATGGTCTCGAGCCAAGCGCAGAACCAGGATGCAAATGGCCCCCACTTGGGTCCAGCCAAATGAGCAGCCCAGAAGTAAAGCGAACCCGTGGTCTGTTTAGTGTTTTAAGAAAAGTCCGTGAGAGAAAAAATGAACAAATTATTGACAAATTTTATTTCTAGGCAATGATGGACAATATGGAGGTCTAATTCCTCGGTGTAAATAGAGGCAAAGGCACTCTGTGAGAAAGGAACATATATATATATATAGATACAAGAAATCAAGATGTATACGGGGAAAGAAGAGCAAATCTCAGCCATGGCAATCCCAACAAACCAAGTGAAGAAAGTGACAACAACCCATCCCCATATCAAGCTTGCAGGTCCTGCATAACG
>Ga0307518_10001307_pt1 | contig 18658 bp, 11 predicted proteins | sample 25_EM_MG_FD_203889 | JGI IMG/M metagenome (GOLD analysis project Ga0307518, IMG submission 203889) | Populus trichocarpa ectomycorrhiza microbial communities from riparian zone in the Pacific Northwest, United States - 25_EM | ecosystem: Host-associated > Plants > Roots > Unclassified | place...
GCATTACATGATCCCATTCCCAAGCATTACCTGGTCGTGTTGGTTGTTGCAGTTGTGAATTATTAGCAACTCTAAGCAAATTTTCAATTATCCACATATATTTTTATACTTTATAGTAATTCACTTAAAGACATAATAATAGTGCTTATTGTTTGAGGTCGAGTGAAAAAGCAGATTGTCAGGGGTATCTGCTATAACCAAACTAAACTAAACAAAACCAACCATTTTTTCAGTATTTTGGGGCGTCTCAGTTAGAAATATTCATTTATTTCGGTTCAGTTTCAGTTTGACATTTCTAAAAATCAATAAACTGAAACAACCCAGAGTCTGTGTGCATTCAATTTTGGATTGCGTTAGTTTGAGTTAGCAACCTGAACCTGATTTGGATTGATTCAGCATAAATGAACATGGTTTCGGTGAAAGGCTTGTCAATAGTTACCTTTTGAAAATGGTTATTAATTGTTTCAGCTAAAAAATATCCGAACCAAACCAGACCAAAAGTGATCAATATGTTGGATTGGGTTGGTTTGAAAATTTTTAATTTTTTCAATTTTTTGTTTGGTTTTTATTTTTCTGAAACCCATACTTTTAGTGATTAAAATATCAGAAAATCAATAAAGAATGTCACATAATCTTGCTGATTCTATGTCTATAACAATATTTCAAAAAAAAAAAAAACATAAAATATTTGAAATGCTTCCCATAAAATCTTAAATAATCCCTTGGATCTCGACTTTATAAGCAAAAATTTAAAGGTTGAAGCTTTATTTTGGTGAAAATACTTGAAGAAAAGTGAAACGTGGAGAATGGTTGGAAGCTAATAGTGGCAAGAGAGAGAAATTGGCTCAAATTGAGGCTCTTATGGCATGATGGCCATTATAATAGCCATAATAGTCGGTAGGATGTGAATTTAAGAATGTTGTTATATTAGCATAATGTGATGATCAATATTATACGATGATAGTCAAACTTGGGGTTGGCTGAAGGCTGGGATTCTGTTGGTCAACCAAGTTTGCAGTCAATACTACTACCAAATCAAATAGGTGGGCACAGTTTTGATGTTTTCGTGGCTGCTTCAGTGTTCGTTGTCATGATTGTGAATATAGTATTGTTGAGCATCCCAAGTGTTATGTAACAGTCGTGCCAGGCATGAATTGGTATCAAATCAGAATTTTCTTCAATGTAGTAAAATTAAATGTTTCACTATAAATGAAAATACTAATACTTTTATGAATAAATGATTTGATATTGTTAAAAGATGTTTTTACCTTGTTTCTTGTTCACAAAAGGTATACCCAAGTTGGAGTTCCGGCAAACACCAAGAAGTCTCCATTTTTAACACAAAGAAACTACCAAAGTTAGGGATTGCTTGTATGCAATTTAGCTCAATCCTTGTATAAATTAAGAGGTTATAATATTTGTTGATAGCATTTGGAAACTTACTTGTGTAGCATCTTTAATAATGCTTGTTACTATGTAAATATTGTTATAAGCATGATTCCCTTATCATAGCTCCATAAATCAAATATGAGCCATCTAATTGCAGCGTCAAATAACAACTGCTCTTTAATTCATCATCCCACTTGAACCTAGATTGGGTAGCACTATTTCAACTCAAGAAAATACACTCATTAGTATTGAAATCCTAACATGCAAAAGAAATGTTAACTATAGAAATGTTAAATCTGTGGTGAAGTTGGCAACCATTGGATACCGATGATATTGTCTTTTACTGAAAAATGAAATTAACTATAGATTTGATGGTAATGATGACGGTGATAGTAGCTATGATTAGCTATGATTCCCTTATCATAGCGCCATAAATCAAATATGAGCCATCCAATTGCAGTCAAATAACAACCTTTATTTGATTCATCAACCCACTTGAACCTAGATTGGGTAGCCCTATTTCAACTTAAGAAAATACGCTCATTAGTATCGAATCCCAACATGTCAAAAAAATGTTAAACCCTGGTGAAGTTGGCAACCATTGGATACCGATGATATTGTCTTTTATAGAAAAATGGAATTAACTATAGATTTGAAGGGTAATGATGGCAGTGATAGTAAGTTAATTATTCAATGTGTCGTGAAATCATGGTTGCAGTTGCGATGACATTTGTATCATGTTGCAGTTGTTGTCTGTGTTTGTGTCATGTTTCCATAGGTTCTGTTTCATGTATGTGAATGGTTAAAAATATCAAATGTTGTGCGAATACACTGATCTAATAATTTGGCCATGACAATTATATGCAGACAACATTATAATAATAACAATCCCCTTTTTAAAATGAGGTGTTATATATGGTTCGTTAAAAATATGAGGCATTATGGCTATGTATCAAAAATCACAATTGCGGCATTGATGTATTGATTCATCTTGTTGAACCCATCCATATAATTTCAGGGGATTGCTTGTACATATGGAAACTTTGTAATAGAAACATGTATGCTAGTGACATAGAGGTTGCCCTAGTTGGAGTGTGTATTGTTCTGGATTAGGGTGTGATTCTATTTTAAGGTTAGGCTATGATGATTTATTTCCCCTTGATACCTCTAGTCCTAGCATAGATTGTATGCTTTTGACCAAACTAGGGAGGGGGACGTTGTCTTGATTTGCGCAAGCTTGGCCAAGGATACCACTAATTGCTAAATTACAAATTAAGAAAATAGAAATGTGTATGGTTTTGTTGTATTGCTTTGGAGTATCTTGGTATTCAAGCTTGTCGAAAATAGTTTTGGATAAGTTAGGCAATTTCATTCTTAACTATCTAAGAAATTTTTTGCTCATGTTCTTTGACTTGAGCACCCTAATTCGCAGAATTTAGTATTTATTTCTCCCTCTATCCCATAATAATTGGCCCTTGTCAACTTTTCATAGTCAATATAACATGATTTTGAATAATTTTTTCTTTAGTTTTATTTTGATTAAAAATTTAACAAAAAAAATGTTAAAAAAAATCTGAATTGAAACTTTCTAAATTTTAATTTTTTAGATTTGAAACCGATAAAAATTTCAAAAATAATTGGTCAAAGTCAAATTCAGTTGGCTTTTTGAAACTGTTGATAGCCAATTATTATGAGAGAGTATGAAATTAAACCTTGTGATATTCAACTCAAGATATATCCTATGTATTGTATAGTAGTGATCATTCCCGTATCAGGTGTGTTAATTCTGTTTGTTAAGGTATTAACTTGTTTCAATTTTTTTCTAGCATGATTCATTGAGCTAAAGCGATAAGTTTATCAACATTTTTTATTCTAGACATGATCAACATGTAGTATATAAGCATTGAGCATTCTAAACATGGTTTCAGAAGACTCATATTCTCCCACTTTATTGCCTATCCTTTTAAGGCCTGACGATCTCAGTTGTGGAAAATATACCAAATTTGGGATTATCGCACTACATACATTAGTGGTTCTCTAGAATTCCATAATGGATATCGTACACTTTTTTTGTAGAACTTAAATGCTTTTTTTTTAATGCACGCGTGTCATCTCTTTACTGCCTTCATTCCATCATGGTTGGCATAATTTGCTTCACAAACTAAATACTTGTCCTTTTGCTGCAGGGAGGGAAACAAATAAAAGATCATTTGGGTAAGGCAGGAAATTATACTGAACATGAGTGAAGCAAACCAAGGGAATAATCCTGATGCTTCAGCAATTGTCCCTCTGAAACGCAGGCGTGGTCGTCCACGAAAGTACCCTAAAATGGAGGTTGATCATGAGGCAAATGCACATGTTCCAGGGATTCAAAATCTAAACCATGGAGAGAATGCTCATGCTCCTCCTGGATTTGGAGTGGTCAATAGTAATCAGCCACATCAAGTAGGTCCAGTTAACAATGCAATTGATGCCATGATAGGCCAGTCAGTGTATGGTGTCATAGAAGCAACATTTGATGCTGGATATTTGCTGAATGTCAGGGTTGGTGATACAGAAACCACTTTGAGGGGTGTTGTTTTTAAGCCTGGACATCACATCCCTGTTAATCCAGAAAATGATATTGCCCCAGATGTTCCAATGATCAGAAGGAATGAGATTCCCCTTACGAGAGAAAGCAATAATCAGGTACACACCCGTAAGCCTGGGCCTAGAGGTAGAAATGGAACTGCTCATGCTGACCGTGCTGCTAATCCAGTTGGCTCAAAAGGTAAGCAGGTGCTTTCAGTGGTACCCCAAACTCCTACAATATCAAGAGGCAATGTAGTTCCTGTTGTACTTCAGCCAGTCAATCTATCAAATGGTGCACTGAGTGCCAGTGCCACAAACCAAACTGCCCATCTGGTGCCTTCAAAAGGCAAGCAGGTTCTAGATGCTGCTCATTCATCAAATGGATTAACACCAACAAATGAGATTATACAATTTCAATCTCAAAATAACCACCAGGTGATAACAAGTCCCTTTAATCAAAATCCAGCAGAGGGACTACATGAATCAGAAGCCAGCCCGATGAAAACAACTCATATGCCTTTTGAGAAACTGTTAACTGAAGTCATCAGGAGGGTTCATGCTCCATCACAATCAACAGAGACTAATAGCAGCTTAGCTGTTAACTTGCCTGTGGAAGATTCTGGTATTGTGGAAAAAAAGGATGGCAGTGACACAGTACAGGCCCTGTCTGTTAAACCGCTGCAAGTTTTACAGCCTATTGTTGACAGCCATCCTGCAGTTGCATCTATATCTTCTGAGGACTACAAGACTGGCAAAATGACTCAGCTCTTGCAGGTAAAATAATTGTTCAATTATCTGTCATGTACCAAGATCAATGACTTGTTATTGACATTGAACCTTAAGAAGGTTTTGCAGGAAAACATGACATTCTGATGGCTCAGACTGAGGAGCCAGCTGCAGGTTCCAGATTGAACTAGATAATTTGAAAAGCCCAGAAACCGAGGTTGGAAGTGAATGGAGTAGTATTTCTAAGATCAGGGCACGGGCAGATGGTGTACCTGCTGCTTCTGGACTATCTGACATGTTTCCGGAGAATAAATTGCTAGGCTTGTACGAGTCTATAGATAATTAGCGTCATAAACTAGGTAGAGGCCACAGAAGATCCATCTTTGCTTGAAAGTGGGAGGCTAAGTGTCTCCTCAAAGACTTTAATCTTATTTTTTCTTTACAGTTATAAAGGAAACCTAGGTGCTTGTTAGCATTTGGAACTGTAATTTATTCACAGTATGAATTGAAGGATAGCTTCTTATTAGACATTTATACAGCCTCAGCTTTTATCATTATATCATCCATGCCTGCTTTTAGCTATGCTAGTGCCAGGTAGACTTTGCTAAAAGCGATCCTGCAGGGTAAAAGGGAAGATACGGGTGAGCAAAGATTTAGCAAGGAGAATTTTAAATAGACGAGGAAAATTAAGGCCTGTCCCTGTGGTGTCTTAATTCACTCGTTTTAGTGAGGTGGCGCAGTGTTGGTATTTCAGGAACTGCATGATCTGTAAGTATTCATCTGGAGTAAAATGCATTGTAAGCTGTTCACATTAGGTAATTTGGGTAACAAGAGTAATATTCTAGGTTGAGGTTCTCACTGGATAGAAATTTTATGTTATTCAAAAGAGCTACTAATAATATTTATTCCATGACAAGAGGAGAGAGGAACAAAAGGGAAGATATGACATTGTAATTTCCATGAAAATAAATCTCCAGTGATATAAAATCTCTCACTTCTCACTCAAATGATGGTAAACTTTGCTTCTACGGATTGTAAACAAGGATGCCTACACCTTAGGGCCGATGGAAAAGGTGACGCTCAACATTTTTCAGCAACAAAAACAAATCAGCAATATCTCCACTACATGAACCCTAAAACTGTAGCTAAATTGAGCCAAAAATGAAATGAATTATCCTGCTGACTTTTTGTATCAAAACCTTGTAGCTGTTGCCTCTGTCTCAATATTGTACACTTTACACCTTTGGACCTGTATTATCACCTTTCAAGATGCAATTCTTCCTTCTACCGGGGGGGAAACTTCTCATAATTCTTCGCCAAAACAGAAAACCACCCCTACATCATGTCTTACAGCATGGATCATCAAATAAAAAATCACTCTCAAATCAGGTTTCACAAGAAATCATTGAAATGAGTTAAACCCTGAAAATGAGGGATGAAACTAATTGCCTATTGCTCGATGTTTTTCAGTAGAACTATGGATCAAAATTTTGTTGTTTACGAAAACGAATCTTGATTTCACTAGGGAATATACTCATGGAAACTTGGTGTTGAAAGTATTGGATCCTGGGACTGGAATGGGGCGAATTGCAGGGATAGGTGGCTGAAGAAAAGGAATATGGCTTGGCATTACAAATGGTTGTTGTCCACCAGCTACAAAAGGTGGAGCCACACAGAGCTGCAAGGTTTGGCCAGCTGCACTTCCTGCAATATCCAAAAAAAAAAATTCAAAGACTCGATAAACAGGCACAGAAAAACATAGAGATGCTGAGACTTAGCACTGCCACTATAATTACATTATGCTCAAGAAATATTTTTCTTCATTTTCTTTTCTGTGTGTTTTGCAAGTGGGTGGGGTGTGCGAATATGTTGGAGCTCTAAAACAAGCACCAGCAAGAACATAATCACCTTCCCTATATTTGATTTGTAGTGTTAAATTTAAGTTTTCTCATTAAATCGAAACTCAAAGTAATCAGTTTCTCAAATGGTTGTGCACATATTGATTATCATTGCATATAATGATTATCAACCCCTTGCGGACATTCACAGAGGTTGGAATTTTCAACATTAATTTTTGAAACAGTTATCCTGACTTGCTAGCCTAGCAGTTAGGTTGTCCCTTCATGTAGTCAGTAACATAAAAAATCTAAGCTTGCTTGGAATGTGCAGCCTCATTGATGGCAGCAAGTGCAATGGCAAACCTTTGAAACCAGAATCTCTTGCAATATAGCACATGAAAAATTCCAACCAACAAAAGGAATACCTTTCTCATACCTTGGTGTTTAGGATATTGGACTTGGTGAGGAGTTGACATAGGACTTGCAGATACAGATGATATGGCTGCTGCGCTTGGAACCAAATCCTTTCATGGTACAAATGCAATGAAACAATCAGAGAAATATAACATGCATTCAATCTACTTGGATAAGAACTCCAGGGAAGTGAAGAAATTAAAATCTTGATATGACTTGAAATGCAAGAGGATCAGCTCCAACAACAAAAAAAATGACAGAAGTGTTGAAAAAGAGAAAGAAGTTATGCACGAAAAACAAGAAAATAAGCCTGCCACTAGACCTTCATGATATACATGCAAGATTCCATAGCTGCAGGCTTTGGTCAGTAAGATACGAATAATTGCAATTTCCTTCACATAATATAGCATATTTATAATCTTAGCTAATTAGCTATATAGCTTCAGATCAGTGACACACACAACAAGCATTCTTCTATTATAACTTGGCTAATATAAAAGCATCCATGTTAAGAGTAGCATGGTGTAACACTGGTTGAGGAAGCCAACTATATAGATAATTAGAAAAGTAAATCACAGTAGGATGTTAAGAATTAGTATGAAGCTTAGAATTACTGCTCAAGGCTGATTCTAGAAACTATCTCGAGATCAGATAATGACTTAAAACCATCCTCCCCATAATGTAGATTAAATTGCTTCCTAGCACGGTAATAAAGCAGTTAAATACAAGCTACAACACCCAGAAACTACATGTTAGTTGTATCTGTAACTATCAAACATCAGAGTGCTTTAATTATTTCATGTTGCAGATCCGGTATCTTACATGAGAAACTGGCTGAATATACATGAGCTGCCCCAGTTGTCCAACCATAACCTTGAGAAACAGAGAGCCAGATTAGCGACCAGATTAGAAAATAAAGTTACAAATCTCCAAATCCAACAATAAAACAACAGAGCACCAGAAATAAACTGCCCAAAGGATATCACGTGAATCTTCCTTCTACTTACAGATTGAGAATTTGGAGGCACAAATGCTGGTGCTGCCTGAACAGCATGATACTGACCAGAATATCTAAGTGGCTGTGGCTGTGCTCTGCTTCCCATGTGTCCAACAACCTATAGCCAAAATGAAACCCTTTGAGAACTAATAGAGGGTTCCTCTCTTGACAATTAGTCATTTAGTTTAGCTTGGGCTAGTTCAACCAAAAAAATATTCCAAGAGCTGACCATAAAGTTCCTGATTTTTTCTAGTGACTTGAATAGATATGAGTTACAAAATAAGCAAGAAACTAGAAGTTAGCTAACACATACAGGTTGCAAAAATTGAGAACCACTGCCACCATTTACAGCTGTCAAGTTGCTATAGGGGGGGTACTTAGCAGGGACAGATGAACGAGGTGCAAAAGGGATCCCGACTTCTGGCTGGACAGCAGCAACAGGTACCGCTGGAGAGTTGCTTGGTATGTAAGCCATGCTTGCAGCTGTTGGCACTGCTGGAGCAGTAGCTGATATAGGATTGGAAAAAGATGGAGAAAAAATTTTTGCTCCTGGATTGAGCTTGAATGCCTGAAAGAAAATTAATGTCAAAAACATCACCATGATTATAAAACTGAACTTGCAAATATTCCAAAATTCCTAGGAAACTACAATGTAATCTAAACCCAATGATTTCTACCAATGCTTGTGGTATAGATTATAAACTATACCCGATATGAATTGCAGTAACTATTCAACAAAATATTTCAGTTTACTCATAAAAATTGCTGGTTCAATAAATTATATGATTTACTGACGAGACAGCCAGTGACCTGATGACTGCCATATAAATTTGACAGTCAAAGGAGGTGAGATGACACAGAGGTAGGTACCAAAAGGTAAAAACATGGTTCTTGCCTTGGAGCTTCTATTAGATTCTGAGATTCGTGGAGAGACTGCATCAGTAGAATTTGTTAATGAACTACAGAGTGATTCTGAAGGAACATCAACTGTTGGATTGGAAGAAGTTGGAACACTTGCACAAACAGCAATAGGAGAAGTGGTTCCCACAGAAGCAGGCCTTCCACAGTATTGATTGTCTGGCTTTATAAGCTCGCCAGCAGAATTACAAGATACACCATTAGGCAACAGCTTCACTGTTACTCGCCCTTCTGCAACGGGTTTTGCTTCACTGAGGTAAGGCCCTGCTGCATGTTAGCAAAATAAGCAATTAAAACAAGAATCAAAACCAACAAAAGAATTTAAAAAAATACAAGACAAAATCAGGGATTAGTGGTAAAGCTTAGCAATTTACAGACAAACTATGGCCTAGATGCATCTCAACATAGGGCCTTGTAATAATAAAAAAAATCAGAAAATGGCATGCAACCACTAAATTCGCATGAATGTTATGTACAATATGATACAATTGATACGAAAGCCCAAAGTCTATCAATAATGATTGTTATTATGAAGCCAGGAAACGAAGTCTTATATACATAATGAGTATTTTATTACAAACATATCCACTGGTAGTATCAGAACTATTCACTACTAAAAGAATGCATGCCTCCTCTTCTACTTTCTTTTCGTGAAAGAAATTCACAATATTAAGGCAGACCTGTCTACTAAGTTCTGAACAAGTAATTAAACCCAGAGATGGAAATTGAACTTACTGATTGCATTTGGGCTATGAACTTCATCAGCCTGCACAAATCAATTGCACAAGTAAAAATTTACATCAAACACTCAATAGACAAATAGTTTCCACTTCTACAAACATAGGGCATTAAGCAAAGAAATAAACTATGCCTGTCAAGACATACACTCTTTTCCCTTTGAAACTCAAACTTATGTTTATAGAGATCCTGCTCCCCCTGTGACCAGTCTTCTCCAGTCTGCCTGTCAGAAAAAAATAATTGACAGGAATCTGAGAGTTAGAATGAATTTCATATAAGAAAATAATTTAAACTTAGTAAATATCACTTGAAACTTGGAAAAGGCTGGTAATTTAATTTATACCTTCCATTAACTGAGTCACCAGAAGAAGCTTCTCTCTTCGTACACAAAACAGAAATTAAAAAAGTTAAAAAGAAAAGAAGTGAAAAGTGTACCTATATCTCTTTCTCACACACAAGCATCTTAAATAATGTATCCCTACTACATATATTAATTAACACTGACTCATTTATCCAGTAATTGAAAGGATTCCCTTCAACCCATGTGCCAATCCATCACATCATCCAAACCATCAATTAGATGCATCCTAGGTAGCATTAAAAAAAAAAGCACAGCCATCTTAAACTAAAAACCTGCTGTCAGAATTATAAACAGCCGACTATGCTGCTGCTGATACAGGTCTCTCGTGACAGAAATGCTAATAATCAAACACAAGTTAAAATCATTTACAGATATCTTTTGATGAGTATCAAGACAAGCTTACAAAACTCTTTCCCTATTAGACAAAACAAAAAGAAAAAGAAAAAGAAAATAGAAGCCTCACCTTTGAGATATTTACACCATCTCTTTTCCCATGTTCAAATTCCATGACATTTCCTATGTCATTTGGTGGCATTTTTCTCCCTTCATGATCCTTCCCTGCTCTTGTCAGCATAAGACCTTGAGAAGAACCATTCTTGTTTTTGGCTGAACCCCTACTTCATAGGTACAATTAGTGAAGAGTTTTATACATATAACCAAAGAAAAGGAATATTGCTTGGATGATGAAATATTTCCTCGACCGATTTTCTGTACTAATACAGAAGGGAAAAAGTAGGTTGTTATCTCTTAATTACTCAACAATAGTATATATGTGTCTGAAAACATGCAAAAGGCGCTAAAGTGGTGCTCATTATGTACAAACCATGGAAATAAAAAAAATGTCGCCCTAGAGAAACCATCAAAATATAACTAAAAGTCAACTTGGAAATGAATGCAACATGGAAAAGAAAAGTAAACCAATAAATATGACTTTAAATTGTTACAACTTATAATTAAATTTCAACAGTTAACACCAATCCTTCCAAGCCAAATCCAAAACAAGAAAATACCTGTTTTGATTAGATTTCTTTCTATCCACAGTGAACATGTTAGATTTCTTTGCCTCACTCACTGCAATCTCAGAAGATGAAGCATTGGTTACAGCAGCTTCTGCATTGTCACCAGATATATTTGCAGCGACACCATCAGCTGGAAATAGAACTCCCTACATACAATGAAGCACGCATATTAGGCGGACTCTCCAATGTTGAATCCTTATAACTAACAGAGATCAAAAAAGAAAGAGTTGCATACCTTAGCAACAACTTGAACAATATCAACTGAAAGAATTACAAGTGTCTCTATCACACTCCCATTACCTACATTTGCACTGGATTTTCCCCTTTTAGTCAATCTTGCTTCCTTCAAAACAATACCTGCGCAAAGTCCATAACTTGACTTCATAAATGAATTTCCAATCTTTATGGACTCGTATTGCCAAGAGTACCAAATTCAGTCTATGTTAAACAGATGAAAAAGCGAAACCCTCCATTACTTAGCTAAATAGAGTACACAACAGAAACAGAAACAAAATATATGTTAAGACAATAGGCAAAAACCAAGATCAGAATCCAATCTGATCCCATCCATAACAAAAGGTACCATAACTATTTCTCAATAAAACCAAAACCCAGATAGGAATGCTTACAAAAATCAGAACCCAGATACCATTTTGAACAAAAATCATAACTTTCAAGTAATTCAAAAACCAATGCTAAATAGAAGCAATCTTTTCTTCTGAAAGAAAGAAAACACTCACCGTTTTCCTTGTCAAAAGAAGCAGTGTGAAAAGTCCCAAAGTAGACAGAACCATCTCTAATGTGCACATCAACAGGGAGTCCAATTATACACATAGTAGCAAACAATAAAGCCTCGTTTAAGCATGCCTCTGTTTCAGCTTCTGCTCTGTTTTTGTAACCCATCTCTGTTTGTACCGAAAAAAAACAATGATAAAACTTTTGTGTATGTAAGTTTTTCTTACAAAGAGTTTGTGCTAGATGGAGGGAGAGATCTAAATGAAAAAATGGAAGGAAACTGGGAAATAGAGAGATGCTTTTTTCCTTGTGTGTTCTTTGTACGTGATCGTGTCTTTGTTGTTTTGTTTGATGAGTTTTCGTTGGCCTTTTCTTTTTTTTTAATGTCGTATACATGTATGTAATAAGTGTGTGTTTAGTATTATAATATATTTTTAAAAAATATTTTTTATTTAAAAAATATTAAAATAAATTTTTCTTATTTATAATATTAATATATCAAAATTATCAAAAAAAAAATCTTATGATTCTAAAGTGTAATTATTAATACTTCTTTAAAATTTTATTTTTTAAATTTTTTATTTATGTCTCCCTCTCATAGTTATCTCTTTTATTAAATAAATATTTATAACTACAAACTTTGAGTAGTAAAAATACTTAGAAATATATTTAATAAAAGCTAATAATTAAAATTTAAAATATAATTAAAGTTTATTAAGTTATTATATTAAATTCCTGACACACACACATAACCAAAAGAATTTTATAAGGAGTAAATTGAATAATACAAGGGAGATAGTTATGGGGAGAGAGAATCGTGGACAGTGATTAAGAGAGAATAAAAATGAAAATATAATAAAAGAAGATAAACAATGACATATTAGGGAATGCCATCTAATAGTTCAAAAGGGACTCTTTAATTAGATTTTAGAATAAGGTTTTTATTTATTTATATATATATATATATAATTAAAAAAAAATTAAAATAAAACAATTTGTGAATGTTACAAAGATAATGGCAATCATTAAGGGTGAGCAAAAAAACTGAAAAATCAATTAAACCGAGAAAACCAGAAAAAAATAACTGAAAAAACCGAACCGTAAAAAAAATCTATTAAACCGATTAGAAATTTTAAAAAATCGACCGATTCGGTTTGATTTTAGTTTTATAAGCTTCAAACCGAAAAAACCAACATGAACCGAACCTAAGCCAAACCGGAAAAAACCAGTTTTTATTCTAAAATAACCGAACCAAGCCGAACCGAAACAGGAAGGTTTGAATCGGTTTTCGGTTCGGTTTTGGTTTTTTTTTTTTAAACCGAACCGAACTGAAAATGATCACCCCTAATAATCATGTTAGAATTGAGTGGAGACTTTAATAAAATGTGTATTCACATTTATATCTTATATATTTGATACATTATGGATTATTTTATTCAAGTTTTATTTCTATATAATATTTTTTTTATTTTCTCAATTAATTTTAAAAAAATTATTGACACCCATGAATGCATGTGCTAAGGATAATAATTTATTATAGGTTTGTAGATTCATTTATTGGATGAATCGTACAGTGTTTGTCAATAGTTACAACGTTTATTTTGTGTTAGTGTTCTTTGAAAAAGATTATATACGATTTTACAACTTTTTAATACTTATATAAAATTTCCCAAAATCATAAGATATACTCAAAGGCGATTTTATTTTTTTATTTGAAGATGAAATAAGTTTCTATATTAGATTATGCATTAATCAATATTGATTTTTTAACTCAAATAATTATAAAAATACACCATTGCTTCAGTATTAGATATTCTGAATTTATTAAAAAAAAAAATTGAAAAACATATTTCTTTAAATTAGTTTTTTTTTCACACTTGCCAAATAATACCATAATTGTAATTTACTCATAAATAAATAAATAAGTAATCAAGTACGATTATAGGTATATTTTCTTCTTCTTTAAATTAGAAAAGGGCATTGTGTTTTTTTTTTCATGGTTAAATTTTGAGTATACTATTTATTATATAAATGTTCAATTTTTTTTATTTAGATGCAAAAATATTTTTGAAACCCGACCTGATAGGTATACCAAGAACCCAGCTAACCTGAGGCTGGAACTGGGAGAGTTTAAAAAAATAGAAAAAAGCAAAATTAGGGGTGACCCGGTAAGACCTGGTCAAAAACCTGGTTGCAATCCGTTGACTTTTTTTTTTACTGAAACAATGTCGTTTTGATTTTAAAAAAAAAATTAACCCGAGCAACCCCATGCCCGGTCAAAACTCGAAATCCATGTCTTAAACCAGGCCAGTCACCGAGTTGGACTTAAAAATTATGGATGCAAAGATTAACAAACTCACTTTATTCTTACCAAATCTCATGTATAAAACTCTTGCTTATTTTGTTTTTAGAAAAAATCTTTTTCAACTCAACTAATAAGTAAATATGATTTCTACTTTATCATCAAAAGTTGAAATCCAATAAAAAAAAACAGCAAATATTTTTTTGATTAGAGAAATGAATAAGCTAATTAAGAGTTGATATTTATTCGCAAAAATTAACTTTGAAATTGAAAATACTTTTTTTTTTTTTTAAAAAAAAGCAAAAGCCTATTATTATAAATTTATAATTTATGTCTTTCAAAAGGAAAAAAATCATAGCTACTAGTTATTAAATTTATTCGGCTCAATTTTTGGGTTAGGATTGAGTGGATTTTTGGGTTAGTTATTAAAAATATTTTATAAAAAATAAAATGATTTTATTTTTAAAAAATAAAAGTTAATAAATTTTAAACGAGTTGTAAATTAACCGAGTGAACTTCAAATTGTTTTTTTCTTACACATGGCCGGGGAAGGGACAGTTACTCTGAATTATTGTCACGTGTCTCCAGGTAGATACACACGTGGCTTCGAGACCAAAAATAAAATACAAAAGAAAAGCAAAACCTTGACAAAACCCTAACCCATCGAATCTTCTCCTAGTTAGTGCCTTCATCTCTCTCTGTCTCTCCAACTTCCAGAGTTAGCTTCCACGATGAGAAAATCAAAACCAAAGTCTAAACAAACAAGAAGGGATCGTCATGAAGCAGAACAGGAAGAAATCTCCAAGCTAAACCAATGGATAGACTCACAAAAACCAGACTCAGGGACCAACCCTTTATCACTCCCACCGCTACCAAAAGATGCACCAATTGGGCCCCTTCAAGATGATAAATTTTCAAGATATTCAGGGGCTACAATGTTCAAGGAATTGCCTTTGTCAAAGAGAACGCAAGATGGGTTAAAGAGAGCGAATTTTTCTAAAATGACTGATATACAAAGGGCTTCTTTGCCTCATTCTCTTTGTGGAAGGGATATTCTTGGTGCTGCTAAAACTGGGTCTGGCAAAACACTCGCTTTTATTATTCCTGTGAGTTGGTTTTATTTTTATTTTGAGTTTTATGGGTTTGGATTGCTTGCTTTTGTTGCCTTTTCATGCAAAAAGTGGGGGGGGGGAAACCTAGTGTGGTTCTTATTTTGAGCTTGTGTGGTTCAGTGGCAGATATTTGGCGTTGCAAAATAGGAAAAAAAAAGAACTGGGAATAGAACGGATTTTTAGGGTCGACAGATGCCTTTTCTGGTGATACGGAATGGAAAAAAATTGATAATTGGGAAATGAATGGGTGTTATATCTTTCTCGGCTTTAAGTTTGACGGGTTCGGCTTGTTTTGGTTGTTTTTGTTATGATTCTCTTATTAAAGTTAGTACAGTTTAGTTTTGTGCTTTTGTACTTTGATTGACAGATTAATTATCGGGAAAAGAATGGATTTTTAGGAAGTAATTAGTGTAGTTTAGTTTTTCTTGTCAGTTTGAAATGAGAAGTAATTGAACAATACAGGGATGCTTAACTTGAGCACTTAAATCTGAAGGTTAGACTATTGCTTGTTTCGCAGTTCAATAGAGAATGTTTTTGGATGATTAAATGATGGAATTGATGTTTTTATGTTTCTACATATTTATTGATTTATATCTGGAATTCAGATTTTGGAAAAATTATATAAAGAAAGATGGGGTTCTGAGGATGGAGTAGGCAGCATCATCATCTCTCCCACAAGGGAATTAGCAGGGCAGCTTTTTGATGTATTGAAAACTGTTGGGAAGTTCCATAACTTTAGCGCTGGACTACTCATTGGTGGTCGAAAGGAAGTGGAAATGGAGAAAGAACATGTTAATGTTCTGAGCATATTAGTTTGCACACCTGGAAGACTTCTTCAGCATATGGACGAGACTCCAAATTTTGATTGTTCACAGCTTCAGGTCAACATGACTGTTTTTTTCTCTTTCTTTTTCTTTTTCTTTTTTTTGCTGGTCATTTTTTTATATTTTCATTTTCAAAACATGGATATCACAAGAGACTGTGCTTATCCACAATGTCTTATCAAGAGACTTTTGTTTTAGAGAGAGACATGAAATTAGCTTCCAAATCTAGTTACTCTCACTTGGTATCAACTAACATTCATATGATGTTTTACTTTCATTTTCTGCTGGGAAAAATGCTCTTTAACTTTTTCTCCACTCCGAACCATTCCAACTACTTAATCTTGCTCCAATGAACTCTATACTGATCTTTCTTTCCTGTGCCTATGCACCTACTGTCTGGGAATTAAATTTAGATCCTGTTTTGTCTTAGCTGATTTGAGTGCATTGCTGGGCATAGAACAGGTTTTGGTCCTTGATGAGGCAGATCGTATTCTTGATGTTGGATTTAAAAAGACTCTGAATGCAATTGTCGCACAGCTACCTAAGCATAGACAAACATTGCTTTTCTCTGCAACTCAAACAAAGTCCATTCAGGATCTTGCAAGACTGAGTTTGAAGGACCCAGAGTATATCAGTGTGCATGAAGATGCTGAGACAGCAACTCCCAGCCGCCTGCAGCAAACTGCAATGATTGTTCCTCTTGAGCAGAAGCTAGATATGCTATGGAGTTTTGTAAAAGCTCATCTTAACTCAAAGATTCTTGTGTTTCTTTCTAGCTGCAAACAGGTAACTTGTCAGTGTTCCTTTGAGAAGCTAGTGATTTTTTTTGTGGATAAGGGTGTTTGATGTTGATTTAATACCGCCATTGTATTTGGTTGTGAAACTAAGCCACTTCTTCAATTACTAGTTGGACATGTTGTAGCCAATGCCTGATTAAGACGGTAGGAACTCGTAGTAGACATGTGTGTGATTGGGTTTGGAGCCTGGATGGTTCCTTCCATTGACTTAAGTTAATTTGTTTATGGAAGCCATAGTTAACTGAGCATTAGTGGATCACTCAAATTTTATGTTATATTGATGAGTGCATTGGTATGGGCATATGCATCTCGAGCTTGAGATGATTTCATCTTGTTCTACCCGGCAATTTCTAGATTTGGTGTTGTAGACAGGGAAATATAATTGAATGGTTTGGCTGGCATAGGTAGTTGAGGAAGTATTACTTGTCCATTCTTCAAGCGTGCCAGATGTAACTCTTTTGTTCTATTTTTTTTCTACAATTCCTAGTTTCATAATCAACCCAGTTACAACTGTTCTTGACAACTCTGAATTGCGCCATTTGATAGGTGAAATTTGTCTTTGAAGCATTTAAGAAACTACGGCCTGGAATCCCATTGAAGTGTCTCCATGGAAGGATGAAGCAGGAGAAAAGGATGGGAATTTATTCTCAGTTCTGCGAAAGTCATTCAGTTCTCTTCTCAACTGATGTAGCCTCAAGAGGCCTTGATTTTAATAAGGCAGTTGACTGGGTTGTCCAGGTGAGATATTTGTTTTTTGAGACAAAGCCCTGGGACATCTTTCCCAATGATGAGGTTCTTAGAACTTGTTTCTTCTATAGGTAGATTGTCCAGATGATGTTGCATCCTACATACACAGGGTTGGTCGCACAGCACGCTATCTGGCTGGAGGAAGGTCAGTTTTGTTTCTGATGCCTTCAGAAATGAAAATGCTTGAAAAATTGCAAACAGCAAAAATTCCCGTACAGTTTATTAAGGTGGGTGCCTTAATCGAAAAATGTATTATCTTAACCTGGTTTATTTCAATTTGGAGGGGTAGATCTGCTGATTGGTTTACTACCTGAAATAATCAGTCACGGTGGTTGACTTTAATTTGTGTTTACAGCATTGAGTCCCTTATATGCATGGGTTCATGATGCTAAACATGCTTTTATGCTGATTCTCAGGCAAATACAAAAAGACTGCAGCCAGTTTCTGGATTGTTGTCAGCTTTACTAGTCAAGTATCCTGATATGCAGCAGCTAGCTCAGAGGGCCTTCATAACATATTTGCGATCTATACATATACAGAAGGACAAAGAAGTGTTTGATGTTTTGAAGCTATCTATTGAAGAATTTTCAGCTTCATTGGGTCTACCTATGACCCCAAAAGTCCGTTTTCTGAACCAGAAAATAAAAGGGAAAAAGGCATTTGGAAAATCTGCTCTTCTCGAATCAGAAGATTCTGAAAAGGAGGATGCTGCAGAGATACCAGGTGAGAAGCTTGATATCGGTAACTTCAGGGAAGAAAGTGTGGGCAGACTAAAAGAGAATCTAGAGATTGGTGATTCAGAGGAAGAGAACATGGAAAAAGGTTTTCTTCAAACGAAGAATGCTCTAAATGGGAGTGAAGCAAAAACAGGCGAAATTGAAGATCTTGTGTAAGTAACTTCTTAAAAAATATGGAAATATGTTCATGCCACAGTGCTTCTAGATATAAGAATTAACTACAAGCAGCTTTTGAAGATTTTCAAATGACTAATTTCCCCATCAAACCTGTTTGGAAGTGCGGTGGCTTCCGCTTTTAAGTGCTTTTTCCTTGAAAAAACATCAAATCAATGCTTTTTTTAGTGTTTTTTTTTATAATTTTGATGTACTGGTGTTAAAAATTAAAAAAAAAATCATTTTGATGCTTTTTTAAACAAAAAACACTTTTAAAAAG
>Ga0307518_10001308_pt1 | contig 18649 bp, 22 predicted proteins | sample 25_EM_MG_FD_203889 | JGI IMG/M metagenome (GOLD analysis project Ga0307518, IMG submission 203889) | Populus trichocarpa ectomycorrhiza microbial communities from riparian zone in the Pacific Northwest, United States - 25_EM | ecosystem: Host-associated > Plants > Roots > Unclassified | place...
AGCGGTTTACCTAACAGCCTTCAGATTGAAGATTTGCCCGTCCAGATTGGCTGGCCACAGGACAAAGGTAAGTCTTCATAAAATTGATGTGCCTCATTCTACTTAACATGGTTTCTAGCTGGTGCTTCATGCTAACATCTTGGAACAGAGCGATGACGAGTTTACTTTGCTGATCTTTTCACAGGCCCAGACTGGTTCAAAGCGCAAGCATACTGGTCATGCCACTGGTGAATACATCGCCACATCTGAGCTTGATGAAGGGGACAATGAAGCCTCTGAAGGGGACAATGAGGTGACTGATGAGAGCAGGGGTTGTGGTCGCATGACTTCAGCAGTAGGTCTCCTACTCCATTGAATCACTGTGCTAATTTTTTGTGGATCGGCAGACCAACATTGTTGTTGACATTGCAGGAAATAAGCTGTAGACTGTCAAGCTTGAGTCGTCAGCTGGAACCAATAGCATGGGTGGTGGGCGTACCCACTACATAAACAGAGATTTACCTTCTGCACTCCAAGAGGACAGGAAGTGAACCAAGGTGATCCTTCCCACTCTGCTGGTGTGGGCTGGTAGCCTGGGTGATCCATGGGTGATCCCGGACCAGGACTTAGTGTGGGCGCTTCGGATCATTATATCTGCTGTTGACCCTCAATACGGTGACTTAAATGGCATACGCCCAGGAGAGCCAATCTTCGTGCTTGTAAACCAATTTTTATTTTTAGTTTGGCTGAATTTTGTGCTCACATTTCCTTGGACAGGCAACACGGCATCTCAGTGTGTGGTGAAGCAACTTCAGTTCCACTGCTCTTGCACTTGTAGCTCATTTCCTCGCCTCTGAGATTGACAACACGAAGAATACCACTGTTATTTGCAAGATATGTCATGAGCTCCTGGATGGGTTTTCATTCTTATATGAAGACCTTGACCCTATGAATTTGGAGAATGCTTTTTGGTCACACTTTCTATTGCAGCTCCTTTCCCATGGCCATTTGTGCCCATGCATTGGATGCCCTGATATCCCGAAGCTCGACACTGAGAATCTGAAGGAACATGGTATCAAAGGAGTGCTGTGCCTTTGTTGTGCTGCAGTATGTCATTCATTTTCCCCATCAGATGGCAGGGTAATAGTTGTTTTAGCTTGAAGGTGCCATCACTCTATACTATAAGGGTGATGTGCTTGTCGATGACCAAATCAGTACCTGTGGCAAGTCGACTACGAAGACTCCCCTCAAGGCCAATAAAGAATCTTCGACTGCATTGGTGTTCTCAGAGCACAACTGGGGATCCTGCACTAGACAATACTTCCTGTCGGTTGCTAGGCACAGTCCCGCTGCACTGAATGAAGTTATCACCATGTCTGGTGCCCTCATCACTCCCGCCATGGATTACATGGAAGATGACTCGACAGCAGAGGACCTCCCTATGTCTGCTAATCAGCGCATGAGCATTTGTAGGTTTATTTTGTGGTCTACACAGTTTACTGACATACTTGACAGAATCTTACCAAATGGATGTTCACTATGTTGAAATCCCTACTCAATCCCTACCATTCTTTTGGTACTTACTGATAGTTTCCTTATTGGTGCGACGAGCATCCTTATGTAAGCACAGAGTATTTTCATCCGCTCGAGGATTCCTTTCACCTCAGTGTTCCAAATGAGACACTGAGGTAAGACATCTAGTCACCACTTTCTTTTACTTAGTACTAACCTACTTATTAGTTTGCCTCTGAGCTAGGTTAGTTATCATACAGATAGTGTTCCAAATGAGACACTGAGTTTGCCTCTGAGCTAGCTAGTCCCTGTGCACAAGCCATCTAACAAAACACTATTCCACCCTCCGGTCGTACATCAATTCACGTTCTACGGCATATTTTCAGCACCCTTCCGCATGCTCCCCTCCAACACGCTCATTACAATTTTTCTTAATCGTTCTCACTTCATGTTAGTAGTCACTTCCCTCCACACGATCGTTTCATCCCGCGACTGCTAGTACATTTTACACTCGTTTAATTGCTTGACATTGTTTCTTGCTGCAATTGATGACCATGGTGCTATTCATTTCTGAGTGATGCGGTGAAGCTATTTCTAAGTTTAGGTGGAATTGCATGAAAGGTAGGGATTGTATAATAATGACAATAAGTCAGTTGGATGGAAGTCACGAAAGCATAAAAAGACGGAAAACAACTGTGGATAGACAAAGGACCTACTCAAAAAAGTCTCCACACCTTCCATACATATTTGACTATCTATGCCGAAATAGGTACAGAAAGTATGTAAAAGTCACGGATAGAGTTTTGTCAGATTACTGATGATGCATATTCATGTTGTATCTGCATACTAGGTCCAATTTGTAAGACTCCCAGGCTGCAGCTTGACCAGAAATGTGACTTCTATGAGCCAAAAAATGATAACTTTGCATCATCCTACAGTAATCAATAATCGTCTCATGGAACCACAGTAAGTCACAAGGGTTCATCATACATAACATTGGCATTTATTTGAAGTCACTCCAAACATCAGCAGAGGCCAGTGTTCCAGAACTGCTAATCATGTGCCTCCTCTCCCTTGGAGATAAGTCTGCCCCAGCTAGTATTCCACCTTCCGGTCTATTCTAGGATGCTGAAATGTCATGTGGCATATGCCCATCTGTTTGAACTTTGTCTGTTCCAAGATCAATGCCCAAACCAGACTGGCCCTGTGTGACATGTCTCCTGGTGCTACCTGGCCTTTGAACTTCAATTGACTGACATTTCTACTCAGGTCAATGTTTTGGAACCTTTCCCCCTGGAATCCAGTCCTGAATAGTGATGAATCCTGCTGAACAGGCTTAAAATTTTACCCCCACATTATAAGTAAATAAAAATTGTAATATCCATACAGTTCCAAAAACCTGGACAGAATATGCTATTACAAGAAACTAGCCCCCTGAACTCCCATCATGGAGTCTGGTCATCATCCAGTTCTCAAATATGTAAAAGGAGGTAGAAGTGAAAAAATGGAAATACACCTGAACCTTGCATAAATCATAGCATGAACCTTTCCACGTGAACCAATATCCCTCCTAGCTCCATTGCTTTCGTCACCCCCAACTTTGCTACTGTGTTCTGAGTTTCCCTTGTTAAGCTCTCAGGCCCACTGGTGCATACTGTGACTCCACCTCCATGCACAGGACTTGTATGTCCCTTTGCAGATCCAAGAGACAAGCTGGGGGAATTTGTAGTCACCTCACACAAGAGAGAGTAAGCTGATGGACATTCAAGCTTGACATTGTAATTAGGGATGACTGGGACAGCCTCAGGGTCACAAAGACATGTGACAAAGATAGATATGTGAAGGTCTAGTGTGCTTTGGGCTGCTACGTTGGCAATAGTGATTAACATCAAGAAAAACCACAATATATGACCTATGATAATGGAGATGAATGTGTGAAGAAGAAAAGATTGTATGGTTGTCAGATGCGGATGTGGCATACTGAATGATCTTATGCACCAAACAAATTCAATTCTTCTTGTTCGTTCTCCATTATGACATCTGAGCTTGACACACCTGCCAACAATATTGTCAAGGATTCCAAGTGTGAATGTGGCTCCAGAGCCCCCTGCAATCAGTAATACAGTCTCATATTGACCAAGGTCAACACTCAAGCCCCCATAAGGACCGTCGATCATGATGTGTACCGGTACACCATGTTCATCGCCCTTCTCTGAAAATTGAAGCCTGTCTTGCTCCTGCTGCATGAAGTCATTCAATGACTGTGTCCAATCACCATTCACTTGTGCAGCAAGTATTATTCCCAAGTTTGAAAGGCACAATCGGGCAGGAGGAGCCGATAAGATTGTAAATGGGTGGGTCTCAAACGCCTTATTAGAGAAGAAAACCTGGAGTCAGACATGCTGACCAGCCAACCAGCCATCATCACAATCTATGACTTGCACCTGTTGGGCGGAGCTAAAAAAAACTGCCAATATAAACATCATTTCGTCACTCACAACTGTCATGGAATTATCCAGGGCTATGAGCCTCACATCCTTGATATGGTAGCGCAAGAAATGTAGAAATACATCTGCACCAAAAAATGCCAGGGCAGGATATATCCAAGGTGCTGCATAGAGTGTGTGATAACGGATTGTAACAAAGAATGCCCCAAATGCTTTGAAAATGCTTCAAAAGACGATGGGTGTATGGTGTGTGGTGATATGGACTGACTCAATGAGTGAAGAAAAAGGCTCCATAGAACAACCTTCGAACAGGTCGAAGCGAAGTTAGAACAATGATACCAAGCAGCGAGAAGGCTGCGACGCCAGACATTTCCTTCTGCTGACCAAGGATAGGAAGATCATATTCCAAATGATTGCATATCCAGAGCAATCTGTGGATGCACCGAAAGGAACATCAATCTGCCAGCCATGTGGTGCACGTAGTTTAGTTTTTCATATCCATTCCCAGGTCCAAGAAGTAGGGATAGAATAGAGTTCTTTGTTGCAAAGAGAAATATGACAGGTACTTGAGCAATCGCGAGGAAACCTGCAATGGTATGAGAAACAAGCTGAATGGTCAGATGAGTGTTAGCTTACCAGCACGGTTAGGATTGGATATCAGAGGGGCATCCTTTATGATGCAAAGTAAAATGACACCGAGATATGCAAGAATAATACAAGCTAAAAACCCATGCTCAGGTCGACAGTCTCTTCTGTGAGAAATAAAGCCAACTTTGTGCGAGGTTGATGTATGGCAATGTCCAGTATCGGACAGAAGTTATAGAACACCAAATCCATGTAAAACGGTTATTAGAAAGGGGCGACGGAAGTTTATCCTGGCAGGCAACGGAGATGTAACCTCCCTTCTGGAGGTCTTCGGAGATGCCAAAGAAGCCCTTCAGGGAATGCCCATTCCTCAAAGACCGTGCGAGCTTCGGAAGCGAGGCAACAGCCACCACTCCAACAACGGAGCACCAGATAATTGTGAATTTGCGTTGCCATTCAGGATCTACGACATATGAACTATGAAGCAGGTCAGGCCATCTTTGCCATGCAATGTCTCCTGGACTTACTTGTAGATCTGGAGGCTGCCTGGGATTTGCGGAGGTAAGCCTGCCATCCTTCCTTGTTATCAATCAGGCGACAGAGCTGAAAGAAAGCCCGATACGTTCCAGCGCCAAACGTTCCGCGCCCACTGCCGGCTTACATAATACTACGTTCTCAGATCAGCCTATCAGTCTTGCTAATCAGCGGATCAGTGATTGTAAGGTACACTCGGTCGCCCCACTGATGAAACACACCAATTCTCAACTTATTTTACATCACAACAATGAGAAGGCCGTCAATGACGGCAAACACCTTGTTTAAATTGAGCCACTTTCCCAACCAAGCACAAAAGTCTACGCTAAGAAACGGCGAGTGGATATTGGAGCGGAGTTTGAAATACTGTCCACAACTATCAAGCAAGTCTACAGTCTACAGGCGTCTGCATGGCATCCAAAGAAATGCTTCTCTAGTCAGCACTAAGAAATGATGAGGAGGATCCACCCCATGAACATGACATTGGAACGGAGAACGAAACATCAGAGGGCCAAAAAAGTGTGACACATCTCCAGTTGCAGTGATCTCGTTTTACAGTGATTCAAGTAAACTGAAGTCCTCTGAAGTTCAACCATTAAAATTGGAAATGATGGGGATACAAAACAGATTGAACATCGATGCCTGAATGTGAATGTTGAAATGTTGACAATATTGTGGTAGCAGATCATTGATCATTGATCATTATGATAACCATTATGTAGGTAACCCCTGGTTTGACGACCAGCTCAGCTTTCCTAAGTAATCGAAAAACGGCCAATGGAGAGCGGCTTATCAGTCGTCTCAATTCCATGGACAAGAACATGGCCGGGACCAGCTGTTCTAGGAAACGGATAGATCCCGGGCACCTTGCTTGCACCGAGAGTTCACGTACATTCGGCCTCGTTGGTCCGCCGTATGTTGGAATCAACCCATTCTGGCCTTTCCTGCAGTGCATGGGTATAGCCACCGGAAGAAGACTGAAAGGTTCATCATTCCTTGGATCGACCTGGATTAGCAATATTCGTATCTTCAGCACTGTTGTGCTTAACACTTCCCTCCCTCCTAGTGCTCCAGCCAAGACCCAATAATTGGTTGGGAACTCCACGTTGTGGGCTGTTGTGGGCTGTGGTCTGTTGACAGCCTACCTGGCCTTCAGGGGTGTTCCATAACGTAACCTTGTAGGTCCATGGCACAGCAACTCCTCTGGGATGGCATTGTTGCATATATAGTTCTCATGCAGTCAGCGTCTAACCTGCCTCTTCAGCGGCTCTCGTTCGCCTCAAATCACCAATGCTGACTTCGCTAATCGATCCGGCGCTTGGAGCCTTTCAGATTGGAGCGACGTTCTCTGGGGTGCCATTGGCGTCTGGTGCCGTGATGTTATTGCAGTCAATCAATACTGCATGTTCGCAGGTTGCTGTGCACAAGGTGACCAGCTTGTTGGTTTATGATGACTTTCAATCGCTGAGCCATTTATGCTGTGCTGTGTCCTTTGTGCTCAGGCAAAGTCTGCGCAACTTGTGCAAAGATGTACGATGTTATTGAATACGATCAACGAACAATCTACGGCATTTGTTGGAACGGATATAATGAAAGACTTAGACGAGGCGGCGGCGTGAGTTCCACGATGCATATACGACTTGCGCTGTCCCAGCTGATGGACATCTCCAGCGTGCTTTCGAGAGTCCACCGACGTGTGCAGAGATGGACAAGATGGGGCAAGGTCGAGAGATTCCGTAAGCAAAAAAATTCTTCTAAGTGATGTGCTCGTTTGACTTTCACCGCCCAGTAAAGAACTGGAAGATTGAGCGTGATCTGGACAAATGTCAAGCCGATGTAAATGCAGCACTGGAATGTCTGCAGGTACCACCTGTTCCCATACATTCCTTTTGTTCATTACCCATTCTTTTCTGTTACAGTTAACCAGCCCGATGAATATTATCAAGATGCAGCAACAGTCCATTGACTTGATGCGTCAACACCAGATGACGATGGAGGAAGGGCTGCAACAACTTCTGATTACACCTCGTGACGTCGAACAAGCCGTACAACAACACGAACAAGGCGGAAGCGCAGCACGTGAACTGATGAAGTTGGGACAAGAGGTAATTTGGCAGAACTGGATGACGGCGCAACACGTTTTGACGCCTTCAACAGCATCTGGTCCAAATCAGGGGTAAACAATCTGTTGCAGCTCCGTCGACTAACTTCTTCGGCGAAATTGTGTTTAAATCTCGTGAATCGACCTGCCCACCTTCGCCAGTAACGACTGTCCAGAATCAGCTTGAGCAGGCTCTGTTGGATCTGCATCGCTTAACTAAAATACCTCCCACGATACCAATTTTAAACAACCAAGTCCAGAGGGCGAACTCCCTTCCTACGTCTTGGGGTCGGCATAGTGCTGTTTTCGAAGGTTCTTGGCTCGGGGGGAAGAAGGTAAACCTTCTGATGCAAGTATGTGTTTGCGAATTCTAACTTGATATTCTAAGGTGGCATTGAAAACGCTGCGACTGGTGGACGAGAGTGATCCCAGGTCGAAGACCCTTCAGGCGGCATGTATCACATTCGATTCGTAGCAATGGATAGGCGTGACGCTATTTACAGCGGTTTGAACACGAAATAACCGTTTGGTCTAAACTTAAGCATGAGAATGTGTTGACACTGTACGGTATCGTCACAAACATGGGTCCCATTCACATTGTGAGTTCCCCTTTGTACCCTTTCTGACCACCTCTGAGCCATATTACTAGGTTTCTCCTTGGCAAGAGAATGACACTGTGTTAACGTATGAAAATTTTCTTTCCTTCCGCATCCCCCTAAACCTGTATAAACCCGCAGCTACCGGCGCAATAACCCCCATGTTAAACCGCTGGAGCTAGTAGGTCTTAGACACCGCTTTTCACCGGTCTTTCTGATCACCTCGTAGCTCAGACAGGCGTCAAAGGGCTTGGAATACCTACATGATAATCAGATTGTTCATGGCCATAGTGAGTAGATTGATTACCTATTATCACCACATTGTTGACGGCTGTCTTTCCCAGTCCAATGTGTGAGTAAACCTGCGCTGGTGTGAGATCCTTGTTCATCTTGCTTTTACAGAATAATCTACTTGTCTCCTCAGAAGTGCGTGTGCTGTTTATCTTGCCTTCACAATTGCTGATCTGCCCCTAGGGTGTTGTAACCGTTTGCGATTTCGGACTTACGCAAGTTCTTGTGGATGTGGTGGGTAGAGCAACACTAGATATCCTAACGACCACAAGTGCAATCCGGTGGTTTGCCCCCGAGTTGAGTAATGGGGAGGAAGCGGAGCTTACCAAACATACCGACATCTTTGCTTTCGGCATGAGCATCTTGGAGCTGCTCACTCTCAAACCTCCCTATTCACATCGGAAACGTGATGTCGTAGTGATGCAAGACCTTCAAGAAAGACGACTACCTTTGCGACCCGAAGAGCCAGAAGCCATGCCTTGGATGACAGATGACCTTTGGGCCACTTTACATGACAAATGTTGGGCCATCCAGCCGGAAAATCGTATGACTATTGCGGAGTTGTCATTGTACTTGGAAGTGGTTTCCACTTCACTAAGTAAGTGAAGCGAAAATAGGCGCGGTACTACTAGTAATCAGGTGTCCTGATGTTGTATTCGTTCATCGTTGTATAATCAAACCGAACCGTTAATGCGTGTATTAGAAGGATTTTAACGAAATTTGTGGTCTGGAAACCGTTTGACTCGTGGCCTGATTACCCTCAACTGCTTTTCTGATTGACACTTCTAACACCTCCCGTACTTTCGGGTCAAGTTGAGCTGCTGCTTCTTTGAAGGATGTAGGGGACGATGCCGCTAGGCTTAAAAGTTGTGACACGGCACTTGAATGAACAGGGGCCAGCGGAGGGCGTGAAGGGCGCAAGAGAAGAGTGATGGTAGGCAAGATTACACACAAGACGCGAGTTCCTGTGATTGCTCATGAGCAAGGGTTACTATAGCAATAACGACGGGCCGTACGCTTTTCTTCCGTGACGAATAAGAGGAGCGCAGTAAACGTCTTGTATACCTCCTCGATAGCGGCGCAATGCTGCTCTGATAAAGTGTCGTCATCCAAGCGAGGTGACAGCCTGGCAATATACTGCACTAATGCAGGTAACAGCAACCGGAAACAGCTGCGAAGAAATTCGCTGCCAGTAGCTGCGACTGTTATTGTTTTCGCGCAGTGAACTGCAATGATGGCGGTCTACAAAAAAACGGTGAGGATATTTGGGATCGTATGGTGCTTCGCTTACGTCGTCGCTCTCCTCCAGCTTCTGAGATATAAGGTGCACCAAGTGCTCGACAACACCCCGAGCTAGTTTCACTCCAGGTGGTATACTAGTCAAAATAAGTACTGCAGCGAGCATATTGGTCTTGACTTTTCTTGAACAAGTCCCACCCTCACGTCCTCTATGGTGTTTCAGTGGGTCGAAGCGATTCCGGTAAAGTACACTCACCGCAAATCATCAATGTTGAGCAGACACGATGATATTAGTCCATGTACCAGGTTACCATAGCGTGCATGGGCATCTTCCTTGACCTCCGCAGATAACAGAGCCCTGAATGCAGGTAAGGTGGGGGTGATTAGGTCCATGTCCAATGTTTCGTCTTTCAGTAACTCTGTAACGAATGGCGGTTCAACTGAATCAACCCTTCAAGCCACGGGGTGTTCGCACCTGCATATAGCATACATCCGATTCCGCGAACATCCTCCCGGATGTTACCGTTTGTAGTCGAAGCGACTACCTCAAAGTTATTCAGCGCAGCACCTATCATCTTGGCCAATTCTTGAACCGATCCAACTGTCCAGAGTGTGAACATCCTAGCAAGGATCGTGAGTAGATATCTGACTCACAGATGGCAGGAGCTCCGTGTGTGTGTCTGACATGCCGCAAGATGTACGCACATATCTTGAGGCAGTGAGCACGAACCGAGCTAGTTGATATTGCCTCATTTCTAGAATTTTGTCAGACTCATCTAATATCTCGCGCAACTCACTTACGGAGACATGACACCTTCGGTGCCAAGATGTCCAAAATGTTTACTAAATACGTGGATGACTTCCAGGAGATGGACGAGAGTCCTTGCATTCTCCACCATTGCCATACGATGACACAGGCTGAAGAACTCCTTGAAAACGGCAGGTTCCAGGAGGGCCTTTCCAGAATAGCGAGGATCGATGAGAGACTTGAGAGCCCTCAAGGAGGCTATCCCAGTGTTAGAATTAGGGTCAACGGCACTAGTTGGCTGAGTGGGAGGTGACGCTAGAGCCTCAAATATGAGACCGAAAATGACATAAAAAAGTGGCGCAGGTTCAGTAGATGGTTCGATGCCATCGACATTGGGCATTTGGCTCGGGTCTTGTCCAAGGATAGCGGCGGATACAAATCTTTCAGCCTGGTCCATAGCATTAGCAACAGCTTGCAGTATTGTAGCCCATGCGTCGGTGTAATACTTGGTAGGTCGTAAAAATCAAGTCGAGAAAATAACGTGAAGCACTCACCGGTAACAATACCACTTTGCCTAGGTTTGCGAATGAAGGGTCCAATGAAAGAAGTGATGAATCGTGAACAAATTCCGAATCGGCACGAATAGTAGCATAATCACGCAAACATGCGACCCATTGCAAAGCAAGTATCTCTCGGTATGGTTTAATAACATCGAGAAGATACGTTTGCTCAGCAGATGCTATCTCGAGTCGAGCCCACGCAGCTAGAATAGATACTCTTAGCATACCCGATGCGTTTGGACTCAGCTCGCTGAGGGTCCCCATTTTCAAGTTGCTGCTCTCTTGGTGCGGGATCAGCCGTGAACGATGCAAAATGATATTACAATTACCATTAACTTCCTTAAGGGCACTTGTCAGCTGCTTTAGAATCCGACCCATTCGGTTGACATCCTTCATGATACCACAACCAACGAAAAGAGCACAAGCGTCAATGGCCGAGGACAATATTTCGGGGGCAGAGTCGGAGGAAAATGCAGGTGTAAGGGCCGCTGTGATCGGAGCCTGGTGTTGCTCGAGTAACAGCGCCTCCGGGTATTCCGGGTCTGGAGTTTTAGAAAAGACCTATGTTGATGATCAAAAAAGATACTTTCACCATTGCATATCACTCACCTGGATGATATCGCGAAGAACTACTAGGCCCTCGAGGCGAATCTCCATGACATATGCAGCCGATGCTGTAAATGCCATTTTGATTAAATCCGGTATTCTGGAGACGAGAAGGCCATGGACGAGGAAACCATTGCTCCTTGCGAAAAGAATATCGGTATGCTCTTTCCTTCCTGACCGAGCTACGATGGTGCAAATGGTATGCAAACATTCCAAGGCGAAGAGCTGAGTTCTCCATCTAGATGTAGCAGTAGAGAATGACCCCTCCTGCGCTGTGTTGGCAACCGACACAGACGCATTGAGGGACTGGCCTTCGTCATCTAGGTTGTTGGCTGCATTGACCGCTTTCTGAGAGGCATTTGTCCGTAACATGATCCTCTGGCATAGGTCAATCCATGCAGAAGGATTGTGAATGGCAGTCTGAGAAAGCCAGCTCTTGATGACACTTCTAACACCTTGGATACTAGGATCACCATCAAGCATGGCAAAGAGATCTTCCACAAGACCGTCGCCACCGAGTCTTGACATTACCAAGGCATCCTTCTGGACAAGTTGATACAAAGCATCTATGGCGGCGAGCTTTAGTTGGCGTCTACTGGAAGTAAGGTGTGACCTAAAGCGGGTCACAGTATCGGGGATATTTACGTGAGAGGGTGCAAACATGAGAAGATGTTGAGTGCATTTAATGTCTTCCATAAGGATGTCCTCGTCGTCCTCGAATGAAAATTCTCTGACAAGGTCGAGAACAAGGGACCTGGTTTTCGATGACTCTTGGACGTCGGGACCCAATATTGTAATAATAGCATCGATGATGCGACAGACAACCGGGAATGCCTGCAGGTCACCACTGATATTGGCATTGTTCAGTGTACCGCCCTCAGCTTCATGAGGTTCTGACAAGTAAATCTTCACCAGCATTCCAAGCGTACTCGGTACGAATGGAGTGAACGCCAGGCTTGCAGCATTTATGACTCTCGCCAGAGCAGTCAGCGACCAGAAATGAACAAGTGGGTGTGGGTCGTTGCTGAGGGACATCAATATATTCACTGCGGTCTTCAATATAGGTGCGGCAGCAAGTCCACCGACATGGCTATACAGCGCTCCGAACGCAAGCGCACACCCAGCACGTCCTTGAGGATCACGGTTGCTGACGATGTGATCAACGAAGACCTTCGCTTGACTCGTCAGGAATGTCGTCCCAGATATATTTGCTAGGCGTCCAATCGCTTCGCTACTTGCCCGACGTAAGAGTGAATCTCCGTCAACCAATGCATCCTAGAAAGTGGGCGTTACGAAATGTAGCGGGAAAGGGGGGGACCACAAACTTTAAGGAAGGCCGCCAGCATGGTGGTCACCTGGGCGTGGCCAAGAGTTTCCTTCGCTTGGCGATAATGGTTTGCGGTTGCGTATTTCAAGCTACGCACAATAGCTACGGAGGCATTGATGACGACAGCAGCTTTGCGACCAGCATTCTTGTCGAGTCTAGGTGACCGAACTAGCTCAATGAGTTGTGAAACAGTACGCGTAGTGGTGGCAAGGCCTTGTACAGGGAGTAACCTGGAAAACAGTTCAATCGCAGCATTGACCACAGCGGAAGGAGGAGGAGGAGGGTCAAGCCATGACGTATCAATTCCAGGAACGCCAGTGAGACATAGTGACAAAGTATCATGTTCACATGCTCCTAGAACTGGTTTACGTAGCTAAGGATCGATAAGGCTCAGTCCACAGAGGCAATAGCGTATACTTACAAACAGGGCTGTCAGTTGTTCAATCTGATCATTTTCGGTTTGCCCCTCATGCGCTCCACCTGCGGAGGGCACAGCTTCGTCGTCCACGATGTCCATCGTGGTCACTCCATAACCGAAACCATCAACAGTCTGCCAAACCGATGTGAAACCCGAAGATGAAGCAATGGAAGCTTGGATGGCTGATATTCCATCACCTTCCTGGCCAGCAAACACAGATAAGGCAGACTGTAGTAAAGTTGATTGAACTGCCTCTGTCAACGTTGATATCCCAAGAACGGCGAAACACTGGTACACGCGACAACGAAGCAAGCATTCCCTCGTACGAAGCGTGGGCTTCGTATCAATAGATGATGCGGCGGACTCTTCAAAGGTTTGAGGAAGTGCATTCATAAAGGCGAGTCCATTGCTTAGCATGGACGAAATCCTGCGAGCGACATCGAGAGTTACAAGGGGAGCATTGTGAAGCAGGAAACACAAGACAGCGCCCAAGGCACTTTCTCGGACATGTAAGAGAAACTCCCATTCACTGGCGGTACGCCCCGACGAACTATCTTTATTAGCTGTCTTCGGCAAGGCATTTCGCCATAAGACCAGAAGCTGAGGAAGATGTGACCGAACGAAAATTGGTCCCAGAAGCATAAGGGAGGCAATCAAAATCCATGCCACTTCGACCTCAACGCCCGCGATACGAACATCGTGTTCAGCTGCGCGCTTCAGGAGTTGTGTCGCTGTATCAAGGATGTTCGACGCAATGTCGAAAGAAACGTATAAGGGTCGTTCGGGTATAGTCGCAACCAATGCTGCGAGGCCATATGCACGGCCAAGTGCCCGTCGATCAATGTCCGATGGGGCAGCTGGAGACTGTAGTGATTCGATGTCACGATTAAGAGACTCCAGGATGGAGAGAATCGTCTTAGGCAAGCGCAAGGGGGTCGAAGAGCAGAAACATTTCAGCGTCCAGCTCGCATTAACCCGAACTGAATGACTGGGGTGAGTAAGGAGAGTAAGTAGGGGCTCCGCGACAGCATCCTGGAGCAAACATAGTAAAAGACATTATGATGAAACATGGATGGCTCCAACAGCGTACTAACCTGAACTATTGGAGGCGCATTCCCAAGCATCTGTAGCAGCTCAGCAGTCTGTGCGAGGGAAATCGTGAGAACGGTCGATGCTGGTGACACCTGGCCTGGCATGAGGGCTGGCCACCTCTTCAGGTATGATGAGGCCAACTCCTGGATGGCTCCAATTTGTCCCTGTTCGCTCAGCATCCGTGCAGCTACAAGGTCTCGAAGCAAAGCGCCAATGAGCTTCCGAGTGAACAGCCTGTCATACCTTGTTGCACTGTTCTTCGGGTGAGAAACCACCTCAGACATTAAATGCCCAACGATGAGGGAATAGTTACTTTCGACGAACTCCGCTCCAAGTTTCGATAATAGCATAAAGTAGAAATCGAAAATGCCCGCACGTGCTTTGCGAGAGAGCTGTGCTTTGTTAAAATGTGTGGATAGTTGACACAGCATCTCGCCAAGGGTGAGAAGTGGCTTCAGTTGCTCGGAAGCGACGTAAGCTGGTACAGAGACATCAGCATTCTCAGCGTTTTTCTCTTTCTTGCCCTGAGAGTCAGGAGTAGGTGCCGCTCGCGGAACTTGCGTTGCGGCCAGTACATGGCCAACAAGTCGGGCAAGAGATTGGCGGGTAATCTGATCAACACTGTCAAGGGATTTTATGCAGATGGAAACGACAGATTCAACATCTGCGACAGAAACAGACTCCTCTTGAGAAAACATCACCATCAAGACCTGACTTTCGAATTAGATGTCAAGAATGGACTGGGAGGGCAAACGAGTATTACCCCAGCTGCTACACGTTGCACCGCAAGAGCCTTGTCGCCTATCCCATTCTTCATGTTCTTGATGATGTCTTTGCAAAGGGAATCCGTCAGAGATTTTTTCGCATTTTCCAATGCTTTCCGAAGCATGATCAGTGCGTGAAAGCGCATATGAGGTGACTATTGGGCGCATTAAAACCTTAACACAAGGGGGAAAAACACCTTACACTAGATGATCTGAAAGTTTTCAGTGAGATAGTCGCGATTTCAGCCATAAAAGACATGAACTATCATTCCTTGAGTCTGGATAGAAAGGTAAAACCAGCAGCACGTACCTGAGAACCGAACGTTGCCATGAGTTCGCCGATTGTCCAAAAGGCTGCTCTGCGAGTAGCAGTCAGGATATACGGGAAGCTAGATAACCACTCGCATACATCCGAATTCTGTCTGCGTCCGTGGCTTTCGAGTCTCCTGCGGTCTTCAACAAAGCCCGGAGGATGTCGAATAGTGTTCTAGTCTCTCCACGACAGTATTGCAGGACAAAGCACCTCGCAGACAAGTTACGAATCCCACGACCAGGTAACGGATAGCCATTCGAGCCGCATACGATCTTCAGTAGTGTTCCTTCCACAAAGGACTGTGAAGCCTTAATTTGATCCTGGAGGCTGTTAGTTAGCAATTTGCGTGGTGTGCATTATAACCAACATTCGTTGCCTCTTCCAAGCTCTTTTGGAGAGATGAGAGCCATTGAAACAAGTATATCTCTCCGTTATCGTTTGCAAGCTGAGCCTAGTTTTAAACCGAGTGAGGTTATGTGCATTACGATGCCCGTTCCAGATCAACGCACCTCATCGATAGGTTCAATAACAACCTCAGATGCCATCACCGTTAATACAACGATGGCAGGCTGCACTACTAGTACTTGGTGGTTGATCGTAGGGTGTGGGAAATCACGATTTTTCCGGGCCGGTGGTCAGGCTGAAAGTCGGGCCGATCTAAGAACTAATAGTCTATTCTCTTATCTTTCTCAGCCGCCTGCACTCCACGGCAGCAGACGGGGATGAAACCGATGAAATTGAGCGTGAACGAGCGACTATACCCACACAGATCCACTAGATAGAGAATAAGATGCTGTACACATTGAAAAGCATGAGATAAAGGTGTGATCAAAGCAAGTATAAATATGCGAATTGAGTATTGAGCTCTTCATGGTTGTTTATTGGCGGACGGCTCATATAATCCACCCGTCTCTCCTTGGTGAGCGATCGTTTCGATGGCATCTTCGCCATCAAAAATAGCGGCAGTCTCTTCCAATGTTCGGTTCTTGGTCTCAACGAGGAAAAACCACAAGTACACGAATTCGACGGCCAACCAGCAGACATAGACAAGCTAAATTTGGGATGAGTATGACAAACCGGACCAGTATAACGGACTTACGTAGTACTTCCACCCGAGGGCAGCGAGAGCAGAAGGATTCACGTACTGGTTGAAAATGAGAGCAAGAGAAATGACGAAACTGAAGACGCTGAAGCCTTTGGAGCGGATATGGTAAGGAAGTATTTCGACGGTGTACGAAATGACTAGAGAGGCATACGCGATATTGTACCCGACGAAAAAGAGGAACACAAAGACAACCACGGCATGACCTGCAGCTGGAGCACCATGTTTAGAGTACTCAGCGAAGCAGATAGCCTGGGCTGCGTAGAACAGTGTCATCAAGGCGGCAGAAGTCAAAAAAAGAAATCGGCGGCCAAGCCTGTTGACTAGGAGAGCAGCTAAAACCGCCCAGAACAGATTCCAGACTTGCAGGAGACCGTTCAGAAGAAGCTGAGTGCTTGATCCCGTAATGCCGATTTGATTAAAAACTTTGTTTAGATAGTACGAAACGAGACCATTTCCAGACCATTGGGAGAAGAAACCCAAAGCGATAATAATACGCATACGTTTGCGATTGCCAGGGGTAGCGAAGAGGGACATCCATCCAACGTTGGCAGCAACTAAGAAAAAATCATGACAACAAGTCAGCAGAGGAGTGGATGAAGCGTACCTGTACGGTCATATTCGATGGCGGCCTTGATTTCCTTGAATTCATACTGGACAAGAGGATCCTGCCTTTCTGCACATTGGACAAACATCCTAAACAATACGAGATAAACTTACTCATTACCGTCAGCGTGGTAGTAGGCCAGTATTTGAAGTGCTTCGGCCTCTTTTCCCTTGCAGACCAACCAACGCGGAGACTCGGGCGCGAAGAGGACAAGTGCAAACTGAACAACGGCCGGAATGCCCTGAAACAAGGAGGGGAAACGCCATGCCCATGTGCTGTTGATCTTGAATGTACCATATGTAGCCCAAGCAGCACTGAAGAATTGTTATAAGCATCAGACTAGAGGCAAAACAAAAGCTACTCACACAAGTGCGCCGGAGTACCAAAGGGAGTTGTACAGGGACGTCAGTTGTGCGCGGTATTTGGGATATGCTAGTTCAGTGACTAGCAAGGGGGAAGCATTTGCTTGAGCAGATGTCAGCATCCAGGACTTACAAGACCGTCGCGAAAGCCTCACCAGCGAAGGTTAAGCCAAAACCGATAAAGAACCGAGCTGCGATGAACATACGTACAGACTGCGATGCGGTCTGTAGTGCGGTCGCTGCAAGCATGATCGATGCACCGAAGAACACGGCCTTCCGGCGACCAATGCCATCAGAGAGGTATGGAGCGAAGGGATAAGCAGCCAAAGCTCCGACGTTCTAAGACGACCGCTGAGCAATCAGAAATCATGGTTGACGACAACAAAGAGGACTACCTACTTGGATGGCATTCAGAACACCAAGCATTCCATTGGACGGGTTATTGAAGGCAGATTGCCACTGAGGGAGGGATTGAAGACCGTTCATCATGCTACCATCATAGCCAACAGTAGAGTATGTGATCAGGCTGCAGGGTCATGATTAAGGATGAATTGCTACTGCAATGACACAAAAAGGACCCACAAGAGGGAAATCCAGGCATTGAGTAAGATGATCCTGTTGAACACGCTGGACCGTCAGTAACAGTGCAGGATAGGCGGCAGGACAACGGAGCTGACCGCTTGTTATTGTACCACTTCCTCTTGGGATCAAGGAGGTGTGCGAAGGACGCATCTTGGACGCCGCCAGTAGCAACGGATGCACCACCCATGTCGCCTGGCCACTAAGACAAGAAGCAAAATGGGAGGGAAACGAATAAAGAGCCATCTGGCGCCGCATGAACATATGTAAGTAATAGCTACTAACTTGGAGCTGGTTCGGAAACCCCGAATATAACCCGATCAGTGCATTTCTTAGTTTGTTCATGTATTAGCATCTTCAGTAGTGGTACAACGACTCGAAAGGAAGAAGCTGCAGTAAAGCAAATCATGAATTACATTTGAGGGTTGAACCTTCCAAGCAGTCGTTCTATTCGAAACCTCTAGCGAGAATATCTAGGATTCTCGACTTTAATTATGTCGGTACACCCATAGAAATGTCGATGGAACCTTGACGAGCGTGCCAAACACCATCAGCTCCCTTCATCGAGTTGGATTTAACAGTCCGGAGCTGAAATTTCATAAATCCTTCAACGTGGTACCTTGAACCATTCGGAAAGCCGAAGTTTGCACCACACCAATCAATCCTTGACAAAGTCAGCATATATTACTTTCTGATGAGCTGGGTAAACAGTACACTCACGAAGAAGTCGCGTTTACGTCTATCACGTCATCATAAGACTTAAGAGTCTGGCCGGGAGGGTTGCTACTAGGCTCTACGTCGCTTACTATTTCGCATAGCTTCGGCTAGAGTTGGGGCAGTGCCAATTAAGTTGAACTTCCGACTTTGAATTTGAACCTCCGACCAGC
>Ga0307518_10001309_pt1 | contig 18631 bp, 23 predicted proteins | sample 25_EM_MG_FD_203889 | JGI IMG/M metagenome (GOLD analysis project Ga0307518, IMG submission 203889) | Populus trichocarpa ectomycorrhiza microbial communities from riparian zone in the Pacific Northwest, United States - 25_EM | ecosystem: Host-associated > Plants > Roots > Unclassified | place...
CTAATGCAAGCCGACGTTACTTTTGACGATGAAAACGTGGATGGATTCGTGACCAGAGGAGTAATGTGTCCAGAGAATTTCTTCCTTTGCATTTCTCTTCCCTCCACACTCAATGAATACCTCGCCACCGCGACAGGGAAAACTGTCAAGGGAAGGATCTTCCGAATAGGGACCGGTGTGACTGGAGATGTGCCGCGTTCACCTTCAAAGGCGTACATGCAGAATCTTGTCGACACATATGGTCCGATCGAACTCTCATCTGATCCCTCTGTCAACCCCAGCGGTAAATCTGTCCGCATAAAAGACATCGTCTGGTACTCTCGCTTCCGGACCCACTCCTCCGTCGCCGACACCTTCTTTACCCGCCTTCGAACTGGTGACTCGACGAATGCCCAGGGAGCTGCTATCCTTCTTGTGGGCGATGCTGCTCATATCCATTCACCGGTCGGGGGACAAGGCATGAACCTTGGTCTGCGAGACGCCATTTTTCTTGGTGAGGCCCTCACCAAGCATATGACAGCCGCCGCCGAGACTGGACCGTCGCTCTCCGACTCCGCGGATGCCATTCTTACCTCGTTTGTGACAGAACGACGATCGCGTGCACTGGAGGTTATCGCACTCACAAAGCGCATGCTCGCCATGGCTGGAATAAAAAATGAAAATGTAGCCTGGTGGCTTCCTATCAGTAAGATAACACTCCGGAATCTCTTCCTAGCGGTGATGGGAAGGTTGTGGTTTGTGCAGACGTCGGTGGTGTGGGGCCTTAGTGGCTTGGGTCGCAGATAGAGGTACTTACTTTAAGATCCATTAAGTATAAGATTACTTACATCCTAGTAGCATAGTTTAAGGTCTGTGACATACTAATCTGCTTATACCGCCTGCGTTCAGCGGAGGGAAGCAATGGAGGCTGAGGCACCAATGACGAATAAAAATCATCATGTCATATGAAATCACCGTTCCTCAGGAATCAGCACATTCAAACAGTCAAATAAAATCCAGATCTCGACCTGTGAAAATGGAGGTACGTCGAGCTTAGGGGTCTCTTACCGCTCTTATCCACTGATCAAGTGGGATCTCCTCTTCTTGTGATGGTGGCTACACCACAATCTACAGCTGCTCTAATATCTATTGAGTAATGCAAGCTGAAACGACAATTAAATGTTGCCTGCCCTGCAACCTCTGCCGCCTTCGTCTTTTCCAGTTTCTGGACGTGGACACGTATCGGGCCACACAGTTCTTTCGAATCGAAACCGAATCGAACACGTGCGGTTTCGTGACGGTGTACTTCGTTCAAGTTCGATGATTCAAAGTGGCACGAACTGCGACTTCGGTTCGCCTCCGTTCACCTCGACGGCAACACTATAAATGCACAACCAAAATCCAACAAAAAAGGAAACCATCATATTGATGTGTGAACTCGAGATGATACCAGGCTCAACGTCTGGGGACGAGGCTACTTCTTCCCGCACTCGACGTTCGCTGTTTCTTTCTGAGATACCATGTCTAGGGTACGGACGGCCTGGCAAACCCACTCCGTCGTTCTGATTTCGGTGTCCAGGCTCGATTCTTGAGGGAGTACAAGCTCGTGGTCATCGGCGGCCCAGGTATGTCCTCAGTCATGTTTCTCTTTTCTCAATGCTCTTTACACTACATAAGGCTCTGCAAAAACCGCTCTCGCAGGCCATTTTATCTCCGGCTATTTTGTAGATGACTACGACCCGACTATCAGGGGGGTGTCCTACCATAGCACTGCAACCACCTTTCACACCACCAGCGCTCAGATACGTTCCGAAAGCAATGTGTGGTTGATGACGAAGTGGTGCTGCTCGATGTTGTGGATATGGACATGCCAGGTCAGGAAGAATATGGGTACACCGCGTCTGCTCTGCGCGAACAATTCATGCGCACAGGCGAGGGATTCCTCCTCGTCTACTCCATCACATCCCGCAGCTCTTTCGAGCAAATAAGCACGTTCTACCAAGAAATCCTCCGTGCCAAAGGCCTGGGCTCTTTCCCTGTTATCGTCGCAGGCAACAAATGTGACCTCGAACACGAGAGACAGGTTAGCATGGACGGTAAGGCATTTATTGATATCAATCACGCGTTATTCTATGTATTCACCACCTTCTCGTTTCAGAGGGTCGTGACCTCGCAAAACAATTCGGCTGCGAATATATCGAAACGTCCGCCAAACAGGGCACCAACGTCGATGAAGCATTCAAAAACCTTGTCCCGCGAGATCAGAAGATATAACAAGGTGTGCCTCTGGCGGCATTTTTCGATTCAGCACTGAAAAACACCGCACAGGCGCAACAACAACTAGACCAGGGATGGCCAGCTCAGGTGACGCACCTGGCTCCAAGGAATTAAACAGCGATGACCACGGGGGACGCTGCTCTGGCTGTGTCGTTATTTAGCTGGGTTCTGGATTTATCCGAAGTGCCTCGCTCACTGCTGCAACATTTTCTATTCACTTTTCTCGCCCCTTCAATTTGGAATCCACTCCCTGAATGACACAGCATTGCAAGCTGTATTGTATATTACTTGTATATTAAAGGCTTGGATGCTGCCTGTGTCAGCCCATCAGCAAACCAGCCTCCCCCGTGTAGTACAGAGCACGTTATAAGGCACCAGTTCACGGTACCAATACAGATCGTATCTGATCTGAGCACTCTTCCGTGCACGCTCGTCCTCGGAGGCTTTGCGCTGCCAGAGGAGATGGATGGATGCTGAGGTGAGGAAGGTTAGTAGAGGGTGTGGGGAGGTGCTTGGGGACGGGCATCCACTTGTGAGTCGATGGCGTCAGGAGGAAAATATGGATTTCCTAATGAGCGCTGAGGTACGGTTTTTTGGCAGACAAATATTCCTTCTTCCCGCATTCGACGTTCGCTGCTTCTTTTCTGAGATACCATGTCTGAGGTATGGACGGCCTGGAAAACCCACTCCATCGTTCTGACTTCGGTATCCAGGCTCAATTCTTGAGGGAGTACAAGCTCGTGGTCGTCGGCGGCGGCGGTATGTCCTCAGTCATTTCACTCCTCTCAATGCTCTTTACACCACACAAGGCTCTGAAAAATCCGCTCTCATAATCCAGTTCATCCAAAGCCATTTTATAGATGAATACAACTCAACTATCGAGGGTTTGTCCCACCATAGCACTGCAACCACCTTTCACACCACAGCGCCCAGATTCGTACCGAAAGCGATGCGTGATTGATGGCGAAATGGCGCTGCTCGATATTCTAGACACGGCAGGTCAGGAAGAATATGGGTATACCACCGCGTCTGTTCGTGTGCTCCGACTGCCAAGTTGACGCTCATGCCTGCAGTGCTATGCGCGAGCAATACATGCGCACAGGCGAGGGATTCCTTCTCGTCTATTCCATCACGTCCCGCAGCTCTTTCGAGGAAATAAACACGTTATACCAACACATCCTCCGTGTCAAAGGCGTGGACTCTTTCCCCGTTATCATCGTAGGCAACAAATGTGATCTCGTATACGAGAGACAGGTTAGCGTGAAGGGTAGGGCATCTATCGGTATCAATCACGCACTATTCACCACCTTCTCGCTTCAGAGGGTCTTGACCTCGCAAAACAATTTGGCTGCAGATTTATCGAAACGTCCTCCAAACAACGCATTAACGTCGATGAAGCTTTCATAAACATGGTCCGCGAGATCAGAAAGTATGACAAGGTGTGCCTTTTGCGGCATTTTTGGATTCAGCACTGAAAACACTGCACAGGAACAACAAACAAGTAGACCGGTCATGGCCAGCTCAGGTGACGTACCTGGAGTATATGATGACTCCAAGGAACTAAACAGCGGTGACCATGGGGGACGCTGCTCTGGCTGTGTCGTTGTTTAGTAGCTGGATTGTTTGCTCTGGATTTATCCGAAGTGCCGCCTCGCTCACTACTGAACACTTTCTATTCACTTTTCTCGCCCCTTCGATTTGGAATCCACTTCTTGAATGACACAGCATTGCACTTAAGCTGCATTGCATATTACTTGTATATTAAAGACTTGGATGCTGCCTGTGTCAGGCGGCCATCAGCAAACCAGCTTCCCCATGTACATAGTACAGATCACTGATCAACACCTACTAGTAAGGCACCAGTTCTCGGTACCAATAGAGGTCATTCACTAATCTGAGCATTCTTTGTCGTCTTCGAAGGCCTTGCGTTGCCAGAGGAGGTGGGGTAAGGAAGGTTAGTAGAGGGTGTGGGGGAGGTGCTTGGGGAGGTGCTTGGGGACGGGCATCCACTTGTGAGTCGATGACGTCGGGAGGAAAATACAGGTTTCCTAATGAGCGCTGAGGTACGGTTTCGTCACTGGTGACAGACGAACATTCCTTCTTCTCGCACTCGACGTTCACTCTTTCTTTTCTGAGATACCATGTCCGAGGTACGAACGGCCTGGAAAACCCACTCCATCGTTCTGATTTCGGTATCCAGGCTCAATCCTTGAGGGAGTACAAGCTCGTGGTCGTTGGCGGTCCGGGTATGTCCTCAGTCATGTTTCTCTCCTCTCAATACTCTTTTCACCACACAAGGCTCTGAAAGATCCGCTCTCGTATTCCAGTTCATCCAAAGCCATTTTATAGATGAACAAGACCCGACTATCGAGGGTATGTCCCACCATGGTGACCATACCACTGCAACTACCTTTTCACACCACAGCGCCCAGATACGTACCGAAAGAAATGCATGATTGATGGCGAAATGGCGCTGCTCGATATTCTAGACACGGCAGGTCAGGAGGAATATGGGTATACCACCGCGTCTGTTCGTGTGCTCCGACTGCCAAGCTGACGCGCATGCCTGCAGTACTATGCGCGAGCAATACATACGCACAGGCGAGGGATTCCTTCTCGTATACTCTATCACGTCCCGCAGCTCTTTTGAGGAAATAAGCACGTTATACCAACACATCCTCCGTGTCAAAGAGGTGGACTCTTTCCCCGTTATCATTGTAGGCAACAAATGTGATCTCGTATACGAGAGACAGGTTAGCGTGAAGGGTAGGGCATCTATTGATATCAATCACGCACTATTCACCACCTTCTCGCTTCAGAGGGTCTTGACCTCGCAAAACAATTCGGCTGCAGATTTATCGAAACGTCCTCCAAACAACGCATTAACGTCGATGAAGCTTTCATAAACATGGTCCGCGAGATCAGAAAGTATGACAAGGTGTGCTTCTTGCGGCATTTTTGAATTCAGTACTGAAAACACTGCACAGGAACAACAAACAGGTGGACTGGTCATGGCCAGCTCAGGTGACGCACCTGGAGTACATGGTGGCTCTAAGGAATTAAACAGCGGTGACCATGGGGGATGCTGCTCTGGCTGTGTCATTGTTTAGTAGCTGGATCAGTTGTTCTGGAACTTTTTCGTGATTTATCTGCTTTTTTTGCACTTCGTGGGTTATTCATAAGTGCCTCGCTCACTGCCGAACATTCTATCCACTCTTCTTGCCCCTTCAATTTGGAATCCACTCCCTGAATGACACATGCAAGCTGCATTGTATATTGCTCATATATGAACGCTGCCTGAACCCTTGCTTGATGCTCCAGGCAAGGATAGGCATCAGCAAACCAGCCTCCCCATGTACAGAGCACTTAAGGCACCAGTTCTCGGTAAGTACTAATAGAGGTCTTTCAAACGTATGTGATATGTGCATTCTTCCGCGCATGGTCGTCCTTGGAGGCTTTGCGTTGCCAGAGGAGGTGGATAGATGCGGAGGTGAGGAAGGTTGGTAGAGGATGTAGGAGAGGTGCTCGGGGACGAGCATCCACTTGTTGTCGATGGCGCATTGTGCTGGCAAGTCGCGTTTCGGATCGAGATTCGGGAGGTACGACGGACGCCCTTCTTCAGCTCGCAATGACGGTCAATACTTTTGTGCGCGCTTAGCAGCTAGGTGCACCAGAAATTGTATGTAAGATCACCGCTTGTGCCCGTGCCTCACTAGTGTACCACCATCAGTCGTCTCTATTGGATTGAGGGTTTCGTGGCAGATGAACATTAATATAGTGTCATTCGCCAGTTTATCTACTTTTTCGCGTATACGATTTCTTTCGAGCGCTCGAGCCAGATTTTAGTGGTCCCTTGATTGCTTAGAGGAGGTATGGGTACCAATCCACAATTATAGATTGACGCGCACGGACGCGGTAGTATGCGTCTCATCAATAAAAGCATTTCTCGAGTAGTGGGGGCCGCGAGTGGATTGTCTCACCAAGGGTTCTCGAGCTCCATGACTCGGTAGATCGACCCCACAGAAGTCGACTACAGGGAGATGGTCGACCTTGCAAAGATCAATAGGGAGGGAGGAGATGAAATTCACCAGCGCCTGGGCTATAAGATGATCCTAGAGGGTTGCGAGCAGGCTCAAAGAGAAGGATATGCGTGGTTGTGGGCAGACACCTGCTGCATAGATAAGCGAAGCAGCGTAGAGCCATCCGAGGCCATCAATTCTATGTACCAGTGGCATGAGAATTCGAGGGTACGCGCGGATGCCTACCTCCACGAGGCATGGGGCTCATCCTTTCCCACTGCGAGTAACTTCGTAAGTGCGAAAGATGACCAGAGTGGTTCTCAAGTGGGTGAGTTGCACAGATGATAGCAACAAGGGATGTCATATTCAATCCTCAACAAGGATTGGCAATCTATAGCCGAAGAGAAGATGCTTACATCACTTACTTAAGTTCCAGAGCGTATATTGTGATAGGGATTTTCCTCGAACCGCATGACTCAAATCATGTCGTGGGCTGCCAATCGGACGATGACTCGAATAGATGATAGAGCTAATTCCTTGATGGAACCCCTGGGCGTGAATATGCCAACGTTGTATGTGGAGGGGAAGAATGCATTTCGCCATCTTCAGCTGGAGGCCGTCAGCATGTGGAATGACCAAAGCATCGTTGCAACTGAAGGAATTTACTGGGAGTATCCTTACTCACGGCCTAGCCTAAACTTCTTCGAGCGTTGCGATAAGATGGCGCTGATGGATCATCTAAGAACTCAATTATTGCATCCCACTAGGAGGGCTACCCTCGATCGTCTTGACACATTCCGGACGACAAATCGCGGCAATTCCCTACGCTCCATTCGGTACAGAATAAGTTTTTGATTCTCTCAAATTGCATGTCAAGTATTTCTTCAGAAAGCATGTATGCAATGCAGTAGAGGGTCCCGATTTTGTTACATCACAAGGGTTCGGGCATTGATATTAGGTGTATCAATCCCAGGAAAGGTAAGGGAAGTGCTGAAGCCTGGGAATAAATGCATCTTTCCTGAGCGTAATACATCGAACAAACAGGGTTGACATACCTAACCTTACTAGTTTGTGGTGGATTGCTGAAGCTGAGCGAATTTCGTTTTAAACGAGTTCACAATCAACTCCTTAGCTGTGGACATGGGAACAGGATTCCCATCAATAAGAGTGTCCTTCGTCCTCAGAATAAATGTTTCTGCTGGCTTGTGGGGCTCCGATGCGACCCGAAGGAGGACGTTCCTCCCGGACGGAACGAACCTCGCAACCTCAGGCCGGTATATGAAGCCCATCCTAGGAGCCTGCCATGAATAGGTCTTCACAATCACATCCATAGTTATCTCCGGCGAAGAACTCTGAGACGATTTCCTCTGCTTCTTGCGAATGTCCTTCGGGAGAAGCCAAAGCTTGTGCACATGTAATCGACGTTTATTCACAAGGTAGGTGGCCACGGACGCTCCAACACCGAGATGCATGGAAAGCATGAGCAGACGGTGGTTAATAGGCCAAGGCTCGAAGACCTCTTCCGTGCTTCCATCTTCTTTCGTCATTGTAGTCACTTTCTGAGGCCAGTACCTCCACGTGAGGTCCATCGCAAGTGAACTATCGTGATATGCAGGACGGTGATACTTGATGTTAGGTCAATCGTGCAGAATGGTTAGACAGATGTACGAACACGGCTAGGGCGGTGAGAAAGAGGAGGGACTTCGTGTAGCGGACAGACAGGACAGGATTGAGTTGTTCGTAGAGGGGAATTGCCTTTGGATATGAGAGATGTCTTGCTGGGTGGCCCACATCCTTAATTGCATCCAGAAATGCCGTAGTGTAGGCAGAGGAAGACGTGTTACGCGCTATGCACACTGTTGCTGGAGATTTCGTAGATCTCGGATTTCTTCGCCGCAGGGCAGCTTTTCCCAGACTGCTTGTCCATCCACGAAGGGACATGCTCGACACGGTGTGCACTTATGAGTCGAGCAACTCATCCAAGTGTTGCGATACCTTGCTTAGTCATCACTGTCAACCTAGATCTGACTACGAAGGCTCTCAAATGAGATAGTCAAGGCTCAAGCAAGTCTTACGACTGAACCTTTTCCTGTTATTGCTAAGCAACTCCCTAAGAGTCCTCACTAGCAATGACCACCGCGGTGTACACAGAAGCCTGGCTCTCTGGTCCACAGCAAACCCGCTTCTACACCCGTACATACAAGCCAGAGGAAACCCAGCTCAAAGCCGCCGTCGTCTTTGTTCACGGTTTCATCGAACACATCACGCGCTACGAGCACGTGTTTCCTGCATGGTCTGTGCGGGGAATCGCCGTCTTTGCATACGACCAACGCGGTTTCGGGAGGACTGCACTAGATGAGAAGAACAGGAGCAAGGATAGCGCGTATGGGAAGACAAGCTGGAGGGAGCAGTTGGAGGACATTGAATGGGCTATTAACCACGTCAAGCAGGAGTTCAGAGACGTGCCTATCTTTTTATACGGTCATTCGATGGTGGGTCCGGTATACCACCATTTCTGTGATAAGAATCACTTATGCCCCGCTACCAGGGTGGTGCATTGGCTCTGGCATTCCCTACTCGGGCGAACACGCCTCCATCCAAAGACGTTGTGTCTAGTCTTGCAGGTGTCGTGGCGACCAGCCCCCTTATTCTTCAGGCAAAACCGGCTGCAAAGGTGGCACGGTGGTTTGGTGCCAAAGCTAGTCGACTAGCCCCCACGCTGACAATACCCGCTGCAGTCAATAGCAAGGTAGGAGAAGCACCACCACATGGGCATTCCACTCTGCTCACGGGGAACAGGATATCTCTCATGACCAAGCCGTGAACGAAGCATATACTAAGGATCCATATGTGAAATTCGTTGGTTCCCTTAGAGGCATCAGCGACATGTTGGACGGCGTAAGACGTTTGTCCTAATTGACAGAAGAGTGGACTAAACAGTTTCAGGGAGAAAATCTTCTTCACAAGGATTATATCCATTGGCCCAAAACGCTTCCCGTAGGTATCTCCCTACCACATATTTCGAATTTGCTGACATAGCGGGCTGTAGCTTCTCCTGGTGCATGGCACAGAAGACAAGGTCAGAACTATCATTAAGCGACTGCAACTTTTACCAAGACATTCACTTGTAGGTGACGTCATTCAAGGCCTCTGAGCAGTTCCACGGTGCCCTTCCTGCTGATAACAAGCATTTCTCCCCATACACCGTAAGGCCACGCCTCTATTGTTCTTTTAAAGATAACCTTGAGGTGTTTCTAGAATGGGTTCCACGAACTACACAATGAACCTGATGGCGTGAAGGAACGGCTGATCGAGGAGTGTATTGCTTGGGTTGAGGCACATATTCCTTCTACCAGTATTCCATCCAAACTTTAGGGTGCGAGATGTCAGTCACGTCGCCGGAGTTTCAGTCTTTAGGGTGTTTGTGGAAAATGAATGTACATAGCCGTAGGATAGTCTAATAACCTGCTGCACCAGGCGCTGCGTCCCCTTCCCTCTTAAGTCTGAGTAATACCTCCCTGAAGCGCGAGAGGTCCGTGGTCCCAGGGCCAGCGCGAGCAATGGTTTTGCTCTGTGAGTTCTGCAATTCAATGATGTCGCAAATGCGTTCCCAAGTAGTGCCCTTTGTAAGGGACGACCGGAGACCCTCGAGATAGTCTGCTTCTGCGTCTCTGTGCATCGTCATCAATAAAGAAAGAAAAATACAGAAGGTAGATGGTGATGTACTTGTTTTCTCTAATAGCACGCTCCTTCTTGGAGGCATACTCCTCGTAGAACTGGTCGATTGCCCGTTCGGCTTTGCCGATTGTCTCTTGGCGTTTGACTTTGCTCGCCTCGTCACGAGCTTTTATTTCTTCAGCCTGCTTTTCACGCCACGCTCTGTTTCATGCACCCGACCGTATTACAATGCGATCAAAGCAACTGCGAGAGGTGTACGTACCTGATTGGCTCTGGCTCGTCGTCATCAAGTGGCTGGTTCAGGATCGGGGTAGCGGAGAAGGCAGAAGGTTGTGGGCGGGGTGCGAATGGGGGAGCAGCACCGAATGTCGGACGGGAAGCAGTGACGGGAGGAGACAATGGCTACGTGCAGCCAAGCCATCGGTATAAGCACTCGTATACGCCACAAATGCACTCACCTTCCCAACACCGATATCAGGGAACTGGTCCTCGAACATTTCTATCTCGTCGTCTCCGGTGACCTTTACATCTGTATGCGAAGCGCGGGGGGGACTCCCAAAGTCGTCGAACGAGAAGCCAGCAGTGGCGAGTGGAGCAGAGGCAGTAGGGAAAGAGGAAACGTCACCCTCGCCATCGAGAGAAATGTCTGGGAAAGCAGACGCAGCGCGGTCGAAATCGAAGTCGTCGTCCATGACTTGCTAGTTGTCGTCGTCGTCGCCCAAAACCACTGCAAGTGGTAGTCACGTGATCTTATGTCTTGAATAAATCCAAGTCTTGCCAAGAGCACAAGTAGATGCCTCTCAACATTCCTGGGCTTTTGGCTCCCTTCCAACTGTTGTGGAACCCACGTGTAGTACTCCCCCATATTGTGGTAGCCGGTCTGCCGTTGCATTTCTTTTTCTCATCCATTGCCTGACGTTGCACACTGCAGCAAGATATTCGCCAGCTGGACTTTCTGGTGCTTCAAAAAGCTGGCTATCGGGGTGCTATATTCGATAAAGACAACTGCCTGGTACGCGGTTCACTTGCTTTCCAAGACCTTTCGTTGTTCATACGTCTAATAGACAATTCCCTACAAGGATTCGCTCGTACCAGAGTTACAGGTGCGCATCCTCATCGTACCGAAGCACTTCTGGAGTAATTTCATGCTGTAGGATGCATGGAAAGAGTGTCGTGAGGTATTCGGAGAAGGAAATGTTTTGATCGTCAGCAATTCCGCTGGTACCAGGGACGACGCCGGCGGAATCCAGGTATAAACTCACAATGCTACCATTCATATACATCCTTGACCTATTTCATAAACAGGCTGAATCGGTGTCGCACCACCTCTCTGTCCCCGTATTGCAGCATAATGCACCGAAACCAGCATACTCCTGTATATCTGGCATCCGTGCTTACTTTTCCTCCTTGCGTAACCCAATTAAGGATGACGAACTGATCTTCGTCGGTGATCGCATCTTCACCGACGTTGTCATGGCGAACCGCATGCGTCGACGCGTTGCCCTTAGTAGCGAAGCATCCAAGAGGGAGGATGCAGTATCTTCGCGCGAACGGGTCAATGGTCCATTGGCTATTTGGACGAACGGTGTCTGGCAGAAAGAGAGCATGACGATGCGGTATTTTGAGAGACACTTGATGGACGCAATTTGTCGGTGGACGGACAGCAGGTCCCGCCTAGCTGAATTTCAGAAGGCTTTCACCAAACCCCTTCCACCCCCAAATACCAGTGAAGGGAAGAAGATATCGATAAAGAGGTTTTGGGGTATACTGAGGAAAAAAGAGCGTTGACCTTATTGATTTATGTATATAAGTTATCGAATATATCGCATTGAGCGGTTTGGCCCAATTTTATGTAAAGCGTAGGTGATGGAGATTAGATGAATGCTGGTTGTTACCATGCCTATTTATTCTCCATTGGTTCGTTGTCCATCACTTCTACTACCCGAATCGCTCGCCTCTGGCGTACACAATTGAAAGTTGCTGGTACATACAGCCCTTGTCACTTCTACACTTAGACCCATATTATGAAAGATGCTAAATCATAGTTGATGTATTCTCGGGTCCTCTCTTGTGACCGGAGGCAAATCCATGTACATCCTCTGAGTTAATCATTACTCTTCCTCTAGATTCTTGGTTGCTGCATGGATGGCATCAATCTCATGTGGCTCGGCATACCCCTGCAAGGAAAATGAAAGGAATGATTTTCGACCACAACTGGGCATATTCAGGAAGTTCTGAAACTGCTGGTTATCACTGAGACCTGCTCTCATCAGAGCAAGCGAGAGGTGAAATGTATTCGTAGAGGCGAGGAGGCGGTGGAGCCTTCCAAGGTCCTGGTTGGTGGATGCAGTTGATTTCGTAGTAACATCCTCTGGCTCATGTGTTGACAACTTTATAGTGAAGTCTGGAATCAGTGGAGGACCACGGACAAATAATAGTCACTCACATGCTCGACAACAATCTTAAGTAAATGCCAGAATTGCAATGATTTGTTGAGGCATAAAATCAAGATTAGAGACAGCTTACCCGATTCGCTGAAAGTCTGGAGTGGTAGTGGAAGTGTCGCTCCATAATTACATCAACTGGCCAATGATCCTCATATCGATTGAGGTAGGGGATGCTTTTGCAAATCTTGGGCGAAATCTGATTCCCTGACTGTGTGCAATGAATATTGACGTACATACCTGTTTCTTGAGCCTCTTGAGCTCGGTTTTCTTTTGCATCACAAATGGTGTTTTGAAGTCAATTTTGCTGCTGATCATTATATTTTTCACCTGTTTCTATGAAAATATATACTAGTGAGCAACGCTGAGACAACCAGGTGTATGGTCTGCAGAAGGCATTGAACTCACAAATAACAAACGTCCTTCTGTTCCGCTCAGCTTCATTGCCTTGTACACATTTGCCATGCTCGCAGCACGTTCGGAGATTGCATCCAACACATGGTCACTCGGTTTCTTGATACGTATGTTTCCTGAGCGGTAGACCTCCAGTTTAAATCCAGGGCAGACACTGAATACACACCATTTTCAGCCAGGCAGCGCGACACCATGGTAGTTGGCTTCGACTCTGAGGGAGGGAGTAATCGGGACTCAACGGGTCAGAAGATGGATCCTTGGTGTGGAAGATAGATCACGCTATCTTTAGGTACTACATATGGAACACCTGCAACCAATCACGACGAACTGCGAGAAGGTGTTTCGTGGAAAGACTGGGTAATTTGGAATTCGTTCGGCCCTAACTCTCAAGGCAGGGAATCCGCCCTTCGAGTGTGAGATTGGCACGATTGACGCCTGGGACGGTAGAGTACATGAATGAATGAATTAAAAAGAGACCACATTAGCAATGAAATATCGACAGTACTAGATCACGTGGTGCGCAATCCTTTCATGCTGGCAGCAGCTGTTCGCTGTTCGTTTTTCGATCCAGCGCTCATGTCTTGTAGACCGTGAAGGAACCCACCAATGTTCGGGCTATACGTGTCGCAACTGGCAAGACATCGGATGCTGGCGTCTCAATGCTGTCTCGCCCGTCAACAACTGCATTCGAGATCCAATTCGCCTCCGTTGCGTGCCAAGTTCTTACTCGTCCTTGATCGACCCGGAAGCAGCTCGCTATTGACGCAGATACCTCGGAATGTATTCGCGAGACCGTTTTCCACACAATCACCCCCGAAGGAACGATCGAGCGTGTTTTCTAGGGTATTACCTCCCGCTCTACAGTCTAACCCTGCGACTGGGTCTTCCCTTCGTAAAGTTATAGCACTTGCAAAGCCGGAGAAAAAACCGCTTTTCTTTGCTATTTGCCTGCTTCTTGTATCCTCTTCAGTTGCCATGAGCGTGCCATTTACGATTGGAAAGCTAATCGACTATTTCTCTTCCGAAAATCCGGTACGTCGTGCAGTCGGGACCTGGTCTGGGCTGAGCCCTACCGCTGTGTTGACATTTCCTCTCATATAGCAAATTCCCTTTGGGCTTTCTACATGGCAGGCATCTGGAATTCTATTACTGGCGTTCACGACTGGTGCTATATGCAATTCCGGCCGTTCTTTTCTTATGCGAATGTCAGGTTCGTGGCCCCGCTGATCCCACTTTTAGCTAGAATAACTTACCTCGCATCCCGGCTATCTACAAGGTCAGCGCATAGTTGCACGTCTACGAGAACATACCTATGAAGCTGCATTGAGACAAGAAGTGGAGTTCATTGAGAAGGGAGAGGGAGACGTTCTAAGTAGACTTAGTGTCGATTCCAGCATTGTCGGTGAAAGGTGTGCAGAATGTCTCTTCGCAAATACGACTGTCTCAACGATTTTGGTAGCATAACAGGTAATCTATCTGATGGGCTTCGCGCGGTCGTGATGTCTTCGGTTGGACGTGAGTATCCCAATCCCAACATTTATAGGCGCTCATCACCCTCTGGAGTATAGTCGGAGCCATGTTTTATCTTTCACCGAAGCTAACCCTTCTGATGCTCGGGATCGTCCCTCCCGTCTCTTTCGGCGCTGTAACGTCTTCCGCTAAGGGTAATATCGCCATCCAGGACTCATTCTATTCCCACAGGTATGGTACGGTCGTTATTTGAAGAAACTGTCTAATCAGACCCAAGAGGCGATGGGCGACATGACTAAAGTAGCTATATTCCTCCGTGCTGTACCTCCGTTGACTCATTTAAATAGGTAGCTCAAGAATCACTTTCGGCCCTCAGAACCGTCCAAGCATTCGACGCACATGCCCAAGAACAACTAAAGTTTCACGAGAAAGTGACACATGTGCTCAGCCTTGTGCGCAGGGAAGCCATTGCCACTGGGTTGTTTTACGGGAGTACGGGCTGGAGCGGCAATGTTACGATTCTGGGGCTGTTAGGATACGGTTTGTTGCCACATTACGCTTTTGCACGTTGACTTACATGTATTAGGCGGAACACTTGTCGCTCAAGGAGCCATTACCGTAGGAGATCTTACTAGCCTGCTCTTGTATACGGTTTATGTCGGCAGCGGCCTTCAGATGCTCACGTATGCACCATAATCACCCCCTACTGTGCCATATACTGACTGTATTGCAGTTCTTTTTTCGTATGCGCCTGTTGTCCTGCTGGCACTTTCGGCTAGCTTACTATCCCTCCAGACGTCTATCATGCGCGGAATTGGCGCGGGCACACGTATATTTGAACTCCTTGATAGAAAGCCCGCTATACCCCCCAACCAAGGTATTGCAATTGATCCCTCTCGAAGGGGCACCGTTAAGTTTGAGAACGTTGGATTTGAGTACCCGAGCCGGAAAGGCGTCGTGATTCTGGACAACTTTAATCTTGAACTCGGCGTGGGAGAGAGCGTGGCAATCGTGTGAGTGTCGATCACTTTGTTGGACTACGTTGCAATTGACCTCGTCTGTTGGGTGTAGTGGGAAGAGTGGTGGGGGAAAGTCCTCTGTGCAATCGCTCCTTTTAAGGTTCTACGATCCTGTACGAGGAAAGGTGACGTTCGACGGCCAAGGTGCGTTTATGAATTGTCCTCCCGAGGGAGTTTGGCTAGACCTAGCGACCACAGATATCAGGGAGTTTAACCCCAGTTCGTGGAGAAACATCATCGGGATTGTTCCTCAGGCAAGTTCAAATTGCTAGAACCACAACATTCTCGGTTTACGCTTGCACTTTTACAGGATCCCGTGCTATTCACAGGAACCATAGCTTCGAATATCGCTTTTGGCAATTCCACCGCAACCAGGGAACAGATCGAGGCTGCTGCTCGCAAAGCCAACTGTGAATATATCTGGGGAATGCCCAAGGGTTTCGATACCGAGAGTGAGCTCCCATTTTACGAGGCAACTTGTTTATTCACTGACCAGTCACAAACAGTTGGACGAACGAGTTTGAGCGGTGGACAGAGACAGCGTCTCGCTATCGCGCGGGCATTGCTCAAGAAGCCCGCCATACTCGCCTTGGATGAAGCGACGAGCTCATTGGATGCCACATCCGAACACCGAGTGAGACCTACTTCTGTTTGATCTAGAAACATGCTAAGTGGTACTCTTTGGGATAGGTGAACGATGCGATCGATAAAATACTTCAAGCTCGTCGGACGACATGTTTCATTGTCGCCCATAGACTTTCTACCATCGCTCGTGCAGAACGCATTGTCGTCCTTGAAGGTGCGCTTTCCCCTCGGATGTTCCAATGCTCCTCGTTGAATGGACGCCTATTGACTCTGTTGGCGCCAGATGGTCGAATAACAGAATCGGGCACCTATCGCGAACTCGTGAGCCAGCCAGATTCGAGATTCCGGACTTTGATGGCTGCCCAGCTTGGCACGGCGGAGGCTGTGTCAGTACCTGTGAGGCCTTGACCCACGCTTCCTGTTAACCGAATTGACCTAAAGAGATGATGAGAGTCATTGATAGCATTGTGATAGAGTCGGGGAGGTATGGACTGATTCAAACACACCCCAATTGCACAACTAACGACACGATATATGTATTTATCTCATCCCTACTAATCTTACCCATTGCTCACCGGAAACATCATTGTCCACAATTATGGGCTCATCAATTGACACGAGTTGTTGTTCAAAACGGTGGCAAAACTAAAAGAGCTACATGGTGCTACCTCACAAAGGGAATGGCAAAGCCCTATGGGCAGCCCAGGATGCGAGCAATTTCGATGGGGTTCATACTTACAGCTCCGATGTCTAGTGAAACAATGTGTGTTCGTTTATGTATGAGCAGCCAAGTGCAAGTTCAATTTCCCAAGTGACAAGTAACTCACCAACGATGCCTTCAACTCAGGACAGAAGTCCACGTTCACCGGGAATATCCTTCCCCTAGGATTTCAGTTGGTTTTGGCTACCTCCCTGAATTTGCCGAATGAACCTTAATAACAGAAGTTAGGATGATAGGTAGGCTACCCTAACATTTCACCACATACATTTCCTACAAAAGCTACTTGTCTATCCAATTCACCCAGCGGCCTGCGTCCGCTCCAACATCTTGTTAACTGCTACAGGCCGGCCGCTAGCAGGATGCACCAAATCCGCAAACCTACTCTCCCGCGCCCTCGTGAGGACCTGCATTAGGAGTACGGGCGTGAACACAATGTTCGCCCCATCTGCCTTACGAGTATCTTCTGGCCCTTCGACCGGGGTGCTGACACGGCTGTGGCTCCCACTGCGGCTATCGGGGAACACACGCCCCGTGCCCTGCGTAGTTGCAGAGTACGGAGACCCAGTGCGTGTGGTCTGCGCAGAGGTTTGTCTGTAGAATGCTGGGCGTGCTGTATCAGAAGCGTCCGTGTCTTCCCGGTATTGTTCCCACATCGAATACAATGATATCATTTCTTGTGCAATGGTCGCAATGAGCGGCATCGAAACGTTTAATCCGGCGAAGAAGCCGATGAAGTCTTGTGGTTTTTTCGAGCCTAGCAATGATGCTGACGCCTGACGTGAGGATCGTCTGGGGGACGCGTGGTTCTCGTCCGAAACGGTCACATGTGATTTCTGCTTAATTTGTTCTCTCGTAGGCGCGTGCAGAACGAGCGTAACGTAGAGCGCAGTGATGGCGAGCAAGTGTGGCGGATAGAGAAGACAGAGGTCTGATCGGTAAGTATCATTGATGATCGACCTAACATCTATCAGCCGGTCCTGCCTTTCTCTGAGCGACAGACTAACTAACCATGCGAGCTGTATTGCATCGTCCGGAAGTTCGAGCTGGCCATCTCCTGTTCCCCAGTAGCGCGGGCTGTTATCTATCCCCACCCCGACCTCCCCAGCCTCCGTCTGAGATGGAGAAGAGCCCTCTTTTCGGCATAGCGCCATAAGTGTGCGGTAGGGGTGAAAGACTGTAAGATCACACTCCAGGTCAGCCACCAAATAAAACTCCATCTCTGCCAGCTTCGAATTATCAGTCGGGAACGATTTGATTCCGTATGGATGTTCTGCAGTACAACAGGACGCAGTGTCACATGTCAAGGTGAAAAGAGCAACGGAGAGAACGCACGACTGAACAAAAGGCGGGCTTCCGCAGCGACATTCTTGATGGGATTGGGCGATTCCTCTGCTTTACCTGCTACATAGCAGCATGCAGCGATGACAATGAAAGGGTCGGTTTCACAGTACGAGTTCTTGAGATAGAATCTGCGGAAGAAAACAATAGCTGTTGCGATAACGCGTTGTTTGAAATACAGCTTCTTCCCGAGTTTCGTGATGACTGCGAGTGAGGTGATGTGTGAGCACAAATGTGTTCATCACGGGAGAACGGACGTCCGAACCATTAGCGAAGAAAAGCGAGAAGTGGGTGAGGTATTCTGGATCGTCAACGTACTGCAGGTCGTCTGCTCGGGCTTGTCGTAGAGTCGCCCGGTCCACGATCCATCGTTTGCTGTTAGTAAGGTTATGAGTGTCTTCGCTAATGACGTGGAGTGGCCCAGCGCACTAGTGTGTACTGGACCAGAAATCTGTGGCCATGTGGTCGTGTGTCAAGTCGTAGAGAGCAACTCAGTAGTAGTACAACTTGGTAGTACCCGTACATAACATACACAAGCATGATTTTCTTCCCAACCAAAACCGGTGACTGCAGCCTAGGCCCAACCGCACCTCATTCTCGAGTGATGGTATACAGTCTGATGCTACACACCGCAACTCAAGAATGATGGGGCACTTGGCAAGCATGATAGAACTTGGTATGTCCAAA
>Ga0307518_10001310_pt1 | contig 18631 bp, 11 predicted proteins | sample 25_EM_MG_FD_203889 | JGI IMG/M metagenome (GOLD analysis project Ga0307518, IMG submission 203889) | Populus trichocarpa ectomycorrhiza microbial communities from riparian zone in the Pacific Northwest, United States - 25_EM | ecosystem: Host-associated > Plants > Roots > Unclassified | place...
AGACGGATGATGAGGCATCTCTTTTCAATGGAGTATTTCCATTTCCTATCTTTCTTTTTAACAATAGTTATTAAATATACTATACTAGTTTACTAGCCACAACAGTGCCATGGATCGGATTAAAAAAAAATTGAATATGAAAAACATGTTCATATTGTTATTAAATTTAATTTGGTAGATCAATCTTCAAATCTTTTTAACTGATTTTTTTTTCTAGTTCAAATTTAAAATTAACCCTTAACAAGGTTATTTCAATGTGACTAAATCAATTTAACAAGTTCAAAAACTACTTGAATGACCAATAAAAATCAAGATTTGGCTTAAAAAATTTAAGATGATATTTTGTGGTTTAACAAGCCAAACTAGCGACCCAAATCATAACAACTTTGTTTTTTTTAATTTTTTTTTTTACTTAATAATATGATAGTAAAAATAAACGCTAGCAAAATTGAGCATTGATCAAATACTGTGATATATGTTTGAAATTGCGATAATCTCATAAAAAACAAACCAATACAAATTATAAAGACTACTTTAAAATAAATTACATGTTGAATAATAAAATTGAAGAAAAAAAAAAGATACGAATTTTTAAAAGAGTAAAAAGAACAAAAGGGGGTCTGACCTAGCGGCTCAACCTTGAAACCTCCTCACTTGACTCTGTACTCAGCTTGGGTTTAAAATTAACACGTGAAGAAGTGACCCCGACATGATTTAGTCAACTTGGTGGGTCTGAAAGCAACCCGAACGACCGGTAAAGAGTGTGGTTTGACTATGAAAAAAATTCAAAGTGATATTTTTTTTAATATTGAGACAAGAATATATTGGATTGACTCGAGTTTTGCGGTTTAAACCGATTGATCCAAGCTTCGTGACTTAACCTGCCAAATAATGACCCGGATCATTAACTCCACTAGGTTTAACTTCTTTGTTTATTTTAACTATTTTTTATTTAATGATATGATAACAAAAATAGACACTAATAAAATTGAGCATCAACCAAATACTAATATGTGTGTTTGAGACTATTATAACCTTATAGAAAGTAAATCAAATGACCAATTAAAAATAAATAAAATGTTGAAAACCAGTTCAAAAGTGGAAAAAACAAACCAAAAAGGATACAATCAAAAGAAAAAAAAATGAAAGATAGATTTTCTTTTAAAAAAAAAAAACACCAGCCCCTTCACTATTCATATAAATAATGAAGTCCCACCAGTTCTTTTAGTTTTTGATTAATCATTGTCCTGCGTTAAATTACATATCAGATCAAATTGCTTTAAACATTAAAAAAAATATTCAGGTATTTTTAATGTATTTTCCAGTAAAAAAAGATTTTAAAACGTGACATCTTGAATGTTTTTTTAGTTTCATCCTTCAACTTCACGGGTCCAATGGAAACTCATACAAGTGATAAAAATATAATTTGAGTAAAAACATCAAGACGATATTTAAAATAAAAAATTGAAATGACAACATACTGTATTGACTTTGATCAACCTGAGTTAACATATTAAGTCTACAACTTAGTTTTTGAGATCATGATAACATATAAAAAACAAATTGAAACAAATTATGAAGCTCAATTCTCAATTAACCCAATATTGAATAATAAAATTAAAAAAAAAATTGAGACAACCTAGGTCATGAGACTTAGATAATTTCATAGAAAACAAATCAAAATAAATTATAAAGTTCAATTCGCAATCGATCTAATGTTGAAGGATGAAATTAAAAAAAATATTTAATTAAAAAAACTCAAAAAACAACTCGAGTAAACTAGAGTTAACATGTCAAACCTGTAAATTTATTTGAGCCATAAAAACTGGTACATATTATGTTCTTTCTTTTATGAAAGGAAGCAGTTCTTCTCATAAGTTAAGGTATAGGGAATATCTAAAACTAATATATAGGTACTTGTCATAAGACATATACACTAAATTGACCTGCATGAGAATTCCATAGAGAGTTCACATATGTCTATGCAAAGGCTCACGTGACGGTTGTTTAAGTGATCTTTAGATTTAAGATCACTAAGTTATCTCATGTAAAGAATGTTATATTTTGATCATGTCATATGTTATCTTAATCGAGGTAACGAATGAGCAAACATTGGGTATAACATGAACTATATGAAGATATTTGAGTGATCAAGAGATGATTCATTTCCCTACGTGAATTAGAGAAAATATTTCGTCTGTTTTTAAATAATATTGACTGAGAAATCCTTGACTAATGTGGAATGAGATTTGAAAAGAATTTCAAATCTTATTCAAACGATCAATGACTATTATGTAGAGAACAAACTTGATTTAAAATGGTAGACATATTTCATGCTTTAATGTTAAATAAAAAAATTATTGATGAAATGATATTTAATTACACTGAGAAACCGATCAGTGAAAGGTTAAATCAAACCATTAATGACTTTTCTAATATTTAGGGGATCATGAATCGTAACTAGACGATGCACCTTGCCTTCAAATATAAATTAATTAATTGTTGAATTGATAATAAATTAAATTTTTTAATCTATTTAATTAGAATTATAATTTATATTTGGGTCAATATATTAGAAACCTAGAGGGTCACATACATTAATAACTATTAGTCAGAAATTAAATTATGATGATTTAATTAAATATGATTTAATTAAAATATATTTTAAAAATTATATTTCTAACTTAAAAAAATCAAGTAATAACTTGATTTTAAAATTATCCTAAATTAAGCAAGCACGCCAGCCTCAACATGCATTAAATGCCTATCAGTTTAAAAGGCTTAGAAACGCACTCCCTCCAACCTATCTTTAGGATGCTGAACCACCCCCAGCTCGAGCAACCTCTTCAGGTACTGTCGAACGCAAGTTACACCCTTAATTCCTGGAAAAGAAAGCTTGTCCGCCGAGAGAATTGCAAGCTGCGCATCCATATACAGAGGAGAAAGACAGAGACCCTGCCTAGCCTAGCCTAGCCTAGCCAAGCCACAGAAAAAACCAATCCTATCAGAAAGAGCCATCCGATAAAGCAAGTCCTGAGAGCCACAAAAAAAAAAGCACTGTTGTAGTGAACAGGTATTTTGACTAAAACGCAACAGTGCTGCCCAGGAAGCACTGTTGCTGTGAGCAGGACTTTTTCCTCAATGTTTACAGTGTAGTATTTCCAAGAACTTTCATCCGATAAAGCAAGTCCTGAGAGCCACAAAAGAATCACTGTTGTTGTCTCCATTTCAAAGCAAGTCCAGGGAGCCCCACGACTGAGAAAAACAATAACAAAACTTGCACTGAGCTGCCCAGGAAGCACTGTTGCTGTGAGCAGGACTTTTTCCTCAATGTTTACAGTGTATTATTTCGAAGAACTTTCATCCGATAAAGCAAGTCCTGAGAGCCACAAAAGAATCGCTGTTGTTGTCTCCATTTCAAAGCAAGTCCAGGGAGCCCCACGACTGAGAAAAACAATAACAAAACTTGCAAGCAATGAGTTGCCCAGGAAGCACTGTTGTAGCGCACATGAGTTTTGTCTCTGTGTGTACAGTGTATTTCCAGGACCTTTCAATCTTTTTTTAATGTCCAAATAAAAAACAAATGCATGCACTAGGATTTGAATGCATTTTAATTTATTGGTAAATAAACTGCTCACAACTGACACATTTCTATCCATTTGAATTTATTTTAGAATACAATAAAATTTAATATTAAAAAGTAAAATGAAAACATAGAGTTTTAAGAGTGGTCGAAGTTGTATTTTGTTCAGAAATACATCAAAATAATATTTTATTATTATTTTAAAAATTTATTTTTAATATTAACACATCAAAACGATTGAAAAATATTAAAAAAAATTTAAATTAAAAAATTTAAATTCTGGACAGGCATTGTTGTGGCCGCAGTGTCAAACACTCTAAAAATTGCAATTTATTGTGCTTTTTTAATTTTTTGTGAAAAATTAATCAGGACTAAAACCCTTGCTATATTGTACTGAGATTGCTGTATTGTATTATGGATCTTATGTTGTAATATTAAGCACATTAAACTGTTAATTAATTAAATAATATGTTGTAAAAATCACTCAATTGTTTAATAATGTTGTTTGAACTAAATTGCTATTAAAAGCACAATTTCAGTATTTTGATTAAGAAATTAAAATAAATTACTTGTAAAAAAATTTATCCCATTCCAACTTCATACTCTAAATTAAATAAATATATCAAAATAATATTATTATTTTTTATTTTTAACATCAAAACAATCTAAAAATACTTCAAAAAAAAACTTAATTTTAAAAAATATATTTTCAAAAACACTTATCCTCGAAAACAAACACTACCCAAAACAAAAAATGTTCTCAACACTATATTTCATTCATTCATTGGCTGTGGTGGTTGTCTTTCAAGCACAAGCAGTTTGCAGAACAACAACAACCTTTTCACTCTTCTCTTCATCTATTTCACCTCAAACTGGTTGACAACATAGTTTACTGCTGTTTCTGACGAGTCTCCTTAATCCATCATCATCCAGCTGCTGCCGCCGCCGCCGCCATCTGCATTGGCTCGCATGCCAAAAGAGTTACACTACTTCGTTCTTACCCACCCGCTACGTAGGCAGCTAGGACGCTTGCTTAAGGGGATTGGCTCTAGCTTTGCTGTTTTCTCTACTTATTTCTTCTCATCTAAATTAAGTTTTTTATATATATTCTGTTTTTTTTTTCTGTGGGAAAATTACTACGTTTTCTGAAAAAAGGGAGGCAACATCCACTCCTAAATATAATTGCCCTCGCAAGATTTCTTCCCCAGTTGCCGCCCAAACCCATGCCGAAGACAGCAGGGCCTTCATAATTTTAAATGCGCCAGCTGTTCTGCTTCTTTGCTTCAAATGAGGCCCCGTCATTAAGCATGTCTTGAGCATCGCTTTCCATTCCCAGCTTGGACAGCGCCAGAGCTTGCATGTAGAATGCGGTGGGCCACTCCGGCAAACACACCTGAGCCTGCATTGCATCTCTCAATGCATGCTCTTCCTGGCCAATCATCAAGTACGACAGGGCTCGCCTCACAAAAATAGTACCAGAAGGAACAGACATCATCGATACCAACTGCATTCCCAAAGATGATGGTATCAATTAAACTCATGCAGACTTATGGTAATTATAATATTTCAACTAGGAGAGCACAATTCACAACTCTAAATAAAATGGTCAGTATTTATTGAGATCGAGGACACGAAGAACAAGTTGCATGAAAACTAAAGATGGTTATAAAATTCAGACACGCTGTGCAACTTAGGCAAGATAGATGACACTGGAGAGGCAGAATGATGCTAAATACATCCATCCCAATAACTTGCAGAGAGCCAAGCTGACATTTGAGGCTCGCACTGTATGGCAATATAACCATCGAATCTCCATGGATATGTATAGCTTGTCAAATCACATCATTCACTTCTTAATTCTCCTTCCGGAATGGTGGAGGTTAGTTAGAAGTTAAGATGATAGGGTTCTGTTTGGGATATCTAATGGTTATCTTGAGCTAGAGAAGGACGTGTATTAGTTACAGGGTTGGATGAAGTAAAAAACATGCAGGCAACCCAGGCTGCCAAAAGGTAGGCTTGAAACCCACCATCAGACTCACTTGGGGGATTTTGTGTGGCACGCAGCTGCTTCTAGGTTGCAAAAGCAATTGCACATTATGCAGATCTAGATTATACTTATGGAACTGAGACATTCACATGGAAGTGCCCTTGAAAAAAAAACTGAAGTTGGAAGAAGAAAATCATGATAAATTTTAGGTTTAAACTTAATGTCATGGTGCATCATTTGGAGCTGTCCAAACAAAACTATAATAGAGTTGAAGTTAATTGATGGTGAGGGTACACTGAGTTTAATCCCCATCTTTGGAACAAGTATCTGATTTGGCCCCTATAATTTTTTATCTTCATATCTCTCATTGATTGGCAAATGTTGGTCAACTTAGCCCTGTAGTTCACAGGCCTCTAGCGCGTTACATTTTTTTTTGGCTAGCTCAGCTAATTTTTGTACACACGATGCTCCACGGCATGGTAAACAAGGGACCAAACCACCCATGCCACTCAGCAAAAATTGAAACAGCAAAATAAAACAAGGGAACCCAAAAGTTCAAAAGTCCAATTTTCATGCAAATTAAAATTCATTTTAGATAGAAATCAAGCATGCAATACTAGTTATAACATTCCACGACTTACTGTAAAAGAATCAACCAATAGAGAGGGAGATACCTTTGTATAATATTCAATGGCATTTTTAAAATCTTTGTCTCTGAAAGCAATATCCCCAAATTTCTTTGTATTCAGCATATCTTGTACTTGCTGTGTCCACTCTTGAAATGACAACTTCAAAGGAAACAGATATACAGAGAGTTAGACGATGGTAATAAGGACGTCTAATGCCGGCAGCATGCAAAAGAAACATGAAGAAGCAAAGGGTTGATTATATTAAAACAGTACAGGCAACTAAGCGAAACCAACTGGCAATAAATAAAGAAGCCAAATTATGTTACCAAACAATAGAAAGTTAGGAGTAAAACAAAGGAAATCATGCAACGCCAAAACCCACCTCATTTTCTGCACCTTCTTCATCTTTATAGCCTGTTTTAAGCAAAATTTCGTGCACTGCAGTAAGATCCATCCTTGCACAAGCCTTTCCAAGTGGGGAAAGCATGGTTGGCAGCGCTGCTGGAGTTTTAGATAGACCCATTAGCACATGAGACGCAACCTAGAAGAACCAATTTGAAAGTATGCATTAGTACAGCTACAACACAAGTACAACTATCCCATTATAGAAAAAAGACCTGTTTTCCATTGATAATAAGATCAAAGAAAAATCACCTCTTTTTGTTTCTGGAGAGGGGCCACTGCTGTAAGGAGAAACTTAATGTCAGGTCGATCTTTGGACTCATACTGTAGACATTTTGAGGCTAGTTCAACCAAAGCAGTTCCGTCTTCATTCGCATATTGTCCTTCCAAGGATGAGTCCATCAGCAATAATAAATTCTTCCCTCTTATCAAATCCAATGCCTGGCGAAACAAATCTCATGAAATAATTATTCCAAGTTATAAACACCCAATGACTAGTCAATGGTCAGAATGTCAGAATATGAAGTCCAGCTGATCTATATCACAGAATTAACAATTCGCATATGGTAACACGCTATATTTGCTTAGGAAGGAGAAGGCATAATGATATCCAGGTATTGGGATGCCACTGTAAAACAAATAGTTTCAAAAAGATAAGGATTAGTTACAAAGATAACATACATGGCTTGGAGGGATATGTTTCCCACTCAGAAGATCCAGTAGAACAGTTCCATAACTGTATACCACACTCTCAGGGATGACCCTACCTGCAATAATTGGGCATCCAATCATAAACCGTGATGTAAGTACACAATTTTAATCTCTTTGTATCATCAAAATCAGACATTCGTAGAAGACTGGTTCAATGCTTTTCCTTACCAGTACTGATAAAAAAAAATCCTGAAATGTCAATATTTTGAGAACATTTTGAGAGAATGAAACGCATGAATAAGATTTTTATTCAAAATCAATGTCAGTAGGATAGGATTCAATACTGTTTTTGACTTGTTTGATGATGTGAATGTACTCCATAAACTCACAGTGGCTGAAGGACAATCAAAAGTGAGTTTATGTACAACAGATTAATATTTTAATTTCTAGCTTAATAATCCTTGCAGTTTACGCCCAACATCATATACTGGAAGGTGCAGACTTCCAAGAGTTGATCTGCCTCAGTGCTGGGTTATAAGAATGCACCTGTTCGCAAAAATTCTGGCGGTGTGTAAGCCAAATTTGTGCTGTAGCTTTTCCCATCCCGGCTATTTTTCATCAAGCCAAAACTAGATAATCGGGGGTCACCATCCTGGCATAAAGATGAAACTACGTGAAACAAAAGACCACAAAAGTTCAGAATAAGTTATTAAAGGCGATGTGAAAATTAGTTTGTGTAAACATGTAGGTATTTTACTAGGTAGAAAAACACAGATATAGAATAATTGGAGAGTTTAACTTCATAGAATAATTGGAGAGTTTAACTTCATAGAATAATTGGAGAGTTTAACTTCTACAAATGAAAAAGATACTACAGAGGCATATACAATTCAAGCAAATCACGTAGAGAAATTCTTGACATTTTTGCCAGGTTGCAATGACATGCCATACTTCACATTATGCATCCGCAGCAAAAATCATGGACGTTAATGGTTGTCAGTTGTCACAATGATGTGACAGAGATTAGAGTGATGAGCATAGTGTTAGATAGAGCGTGATTAGATGATAGGTAAATGCCTAAGACATGAACAAGTAGAGAGAGTTGGTAAACAAAAATAGTCATAACAAGTAGAAGGTAATGCACACAATCCTAATCTTTTTGTATTCAACAAGATTATTGCACAGGTCAATATGCATGCCTAAAGTAATTTGAGAGAATCAAGAAAGATTACATAGTTATTAGAGACTTTATATTGTTCCATTTTCACACAGGAGGATTGCATGTACCAAAAAATCCAGGCTTTAATTTAAAACTGTTCGATGAAACTGTGGCACATTGAACAAGAGGGCAGGAAAGCAAGTTTGAGAATGCTAAGTAACCTCATCAAAAAGAACTCTGTAGGCATTCAAATCATGGTAAATCTTGCGGTTCTGGGCATTGCAATGATCAAGCACTTGGGCAATGTAATAAGCAACTCTGACACGCATTTCCCATGGCAAAGGCTGTTTTTCCCCTGCCATAAACAGAGCAACTTGATCATAGAAATCATTTTTCAAAAATGAAAAAAAAATAAAAAGATGATTCTAAAGATGCTTAAAAAAAGAAAAGAAGAAAAAGAAAAAGAAACCCAAAACGCATTAAAAAAAGAGTAACCAAACAATATCATCTCATAAAAGTAGTAGTAGCAGCAGTACAGTGAAAAAGATGCTTAGAGAGAGTGTCATTAGGCATGTATTCAGCCACCAACAAGCGCTCATCACCCTCCGCACAGCACCCAATCAAATTGACCAATCTGTTATGGCGAACTTTTCCAACCCCAGAAGCCTCAGTGAGAAACTGGTTCGGGTCAGGCCAAGAGAGCCTGGAGAAACGCTTGACAGCAACAAGCCTGTGACTATTGTTATTATTACTCTTGAGCTTTCCTCTGTAAACCACATTGGGAGCCTTCTCTCCACTCTCGGATACAATCAAATCGCTGCTGAATCCATTGGTGGCGCCTCGAAGCTCGGCCAAGGAGAACTCCCTGAAGGGGGGGACGAGTTGGTCTTGATCGTGATTTTCTTGGGAGTCAGGTTGGTCATTAGCGGGTAGATCTGGCTTGGCTTCTTCAGGGAGAGGAGGGTCTAGATCAGGAGAAGCTAGATGGGTGGTTTTGGACTGGAAACAGCCCATTATTACAGGAAGAGGACAGACTATACTATCCCTTTTTTCCTATAAGAGAAATACACACTAGCAGAAGAACTAGCCTAGTAGCAGTAGTATGAAATCAACATTTATTCATTTATTTTAGCGGGGCGTAAATGAAGTGGTTGGGAAGGAAAGGTTGAAGATTATGTAAATTTAATGGAGGTTGACTGACTTGGAGTTGGGGTCTTCTTTCTTTGATCGCTACCACCAGACACTGCTACTGCTTTATAATGATACCATCTCCACTCCAATCCCACTGAGAATGGCAAGGTAGTAGTGAAGATGGAACTCAAAAGTCAAAAAGACTTGAAGGAGGGAGGTGATCAGGCCTTCTTCTCTCTCTTGTCTGCATGCTCAAAACACTAGAGACGAGGGAGGTCACATGACTAGTTCATCGCCAGCACGTGAAGAGAGAGAGAACATATATATTAGTTTTTTCTTTTTTCTTTTTTCTGGCTCAAGTTTTTCAGACAGTGAGTGTATGGTGGAGCAAACTGATTTCATTTTTTATTAAATAATTGTTGTTGGAAACTGTTATTTCGTCATCGTCATCGTCATCGTCATCGTCATCGTATGCTTATATTGCTCTGAAACAAGGATGAAGGCAGACATGAAGAAGTTGAGGAGGAGAAGGCAGTTCCAAAACAAGGAAAAAAAAAGTTGAGGAAAGAGAAGGAGATTGTCAAATTTAGAAAAGTAACTCTGTGGGTCTGTTCTAGTAAGATGCTTCCCCGGAAAAGCGGTGCTAGAAGACAGGGAGGTAGTGTCCGGGAAGGCAGCCCATTTGAAAAAAAAAAATATTTTTTTAAAAAACAACTAATACTAAATATTACTGAAGCTTTTTACTATCTATCTCAAATAAATAAATAAAATATATAAAAAATTTGGTTAGTTTTCATTTGCAAGTATCTATTTATTGAATCATAATCTTTTTTAATACTCTAGGAGTGCACACGCATTACATCCAATAGCTTTTATCTATTAAAAATAATGTTCACATAGCAAAAGTATATTTTAAAAAAAAAAAATATACAACCTAAGTTGTGGGCTGAACCAAATCAAATAAGTTAATTTTTATTTTTATCAGATAATAAAAAAAAAATAACAACAAATTAATCAAATTTAAAAACAAATAATAATAATAACGATTACTTGTGGAAAAAAACATTTTTATAAAAAAAACAAATGATATAGCTCAATTTTCATCTCATTGAATACAAAAATATAAAATTTGATAAAAGAATGACAAAAAAATTAGCTCGAGTCAATTCGAGTTAGCATGACAAATCTATAACTCGGAGAATAAGGGGCAAGTTAACTAAGGTTAACCTATTAAACCCGTAACCCAGGTCATGAGATCAGAATAACCCGATAGAAAAGAAAATGTAACAACCACAAAGCTAATAAAAAATAAGTAAAAATAATAAATAAAAAAATCTAACTCGTGTTAATTTTTCAAACCCATGACCCAAAAAATTAGACTAGAAGTACCATGTCTGAAAAAACCATGAAACTCAATTCATAACCAATTAAATGTTGAAATATTAACTTGAAAAAATAATATCAATTACATAAAAGATCCAAAACAAAAAAAAAATGAAAAATAAAAGAATTGAAATACAAAAAAAAATTATTTTTTATTGAACGGTGAAATTGAAAAAAAATAATTAAACAAAAGGAGCAAAAAAACAACCAAAAGAATAAAGATCAAAATTGAAGTAACAATAAAAATAAATTTTTGATTGAAAGTTGAAATTGAAAAAAAAATCAATTCAATAAAAAACTCAAAAAAATAATCAAATGAATGAAGATCACATTAGAAAAAGTAATATATGGCAAATTGGAATTGAAGAATAAAATTAAAAATGAATAAAACTTCCACATAAGAGTTAAGAACAAAAATTAAAAATAAAAAATATAAGGACTAAAGTTGAAATATCAACAACAAAGAAGGTGAAATTGTAATTTTAAGGGGAGGAGAGAGAGAAAAAAAATAAAGGTTCATCGGCGATAAACTAGACCCCCTGTGCTAACACGCGTCACACCACCAGGAAAAGGACATAACAACTCTTCCAATGACATGGTGAAAGGGCATTTTTGAATGCCGAGAGGCGCTGCACGCGTCGCCTAAAAGACTCAGGCTTTTCCTACACACTAGAAAGTGCACCACACACTCCCCAACCTTTTTTTTTTTATTTTGATATTTATTCAAATACTAAATTCCCCCTTAAGTTGACATGATAATAACGAAAAAAATCATTACTCGAAGAAAAAAAAAACCCGACACCAGTTTAAAATTTGTTGCTTATAAGAGTATTTTGGTGTGTATATATATATATAAATATCAAATTTCTCCTTAGCTAAATTGATAATAATAATAATAAATCATTGTGAAAATATAAAATTGTTCATTGATGTCAATTTTAAAATATTTTGCTTCTAGTGATATTTTGGTGGTTTCACGATACCTTTGAAATGAAAAAAACAATTATTTGTTTCCGGTCAATTTGATAATAACTAATGAAACTTGTGAAAAATATCTAAATACCCCGATAATCAATTTTAATATTTTTTTAAATGGAGAGGCAAAACCATAAAATATAAAATTATAGTTTTAGTAAATAGTGATTTCACTCAAAAGCTATAATGAAAATCTTGTTTCTTAAACTATTTAGCATGTATTATATGGTTTGTGCATTTGATGCTTTATATTTCTTTTATATATGAATCAAATGGTTTAACAAGTTTAGACATACTAGGATTGAATCATCACTTTGCAGTAAGTTTGATAGAATATTCAGCAATGTTGTGGCGACTTTACATTATGCATGGACTCTATTTTCCAAAACTTTACTTGATGATGATGTTGTGAATCAAAGCACTCAGGATGTTAATGTTAATGAAAAAGAAAATCTGGAGGAAGGAAGTGGTGATTCAGAGGAGGATGTCATTCCTAATTATACAGATGATGCCTACAATTTAATTGCTAGAGTTAATATGGGAAATAACAGTACTACAAATAACAGTGGAGAGAGAAAAATTAGGGAACAATGTGGTGGGAAAAGTAGAAAGAAAAACAAAAAACCTTATGGATTTAGAGCTCAATTACTTTCACGTTGGGATCAACTACCTGATCGTGTTTCGATCAGGAATGATAGTAGGGATAAGATAGGGTGTAGCATTAGTGAGGTGATAGCAGAGGTCCATTCCATACCCGAAATTACTTTCAGTGATGACTTATATTGTTTTACTATTGAGTATTTGTCTATAAAGAATAAAAGAGAGATTTGAGCATCAATTAGAGATATTAATAGGAAGTATCAATGGCTTTAAAAATATATACTAGAGAAGTCAAAAGCACTAAATCAAGGTTAATATTACTTTAATGATACTTTTAGTTTTTGTTCTATTATGAACAACTATGTTGTGGTTAATTCTTCTATTTTATTATCAATTGCTTTAACAACTAGATGTTATGAGAGTTTTGTTGTGGTGCCAAATGATGTAGAAGCTTGGAATAATGGGACAATGAGTCATAAGGCTGACGTATTGAAGCATGAAGAGTAGTGCTAATTTCAGTAGAGAACCACCTTTCTTAATTATGTTTACGAATTGCTAATCTAACATGTTTTAAATTTACAGCCATATCGGTAAACTTATTGTGTTGTCTGATGTTATGTTGAGGGAGAATTATTATGAAGGTTTTTAAATCTGTTTGCGGATTGCTAATCTAACATGTTTTAAATGTATAACCATATTGGTAAACTTGTTGTGTTGTCTGCTATTATGTTGATGGTGAATTATTATGAATGTTCTTATCTAGGTGCTGGAGAAAAATTTCAAATCCCAACTAGTTCTATTATTGTAATGTTATTGATAACAATAGCAATATGGATCCAATTATATGTTAAATTCCCAGTATCAATCTTTATGAAACATGAAGGAGAAATCACACATCACCAACAAAATTAGAAATTTATGTATGTTTATGTTGTTCCAAATCATAATAGAATAAAAAAAACAGTGAGACACCAAGAGAAAGAACTGAAAACCAAAACATGAAATTACAACAAGTAAATTGAATTGACAGTTCTTTTTATAACATCAATAATTAATAGAGTTATGGTTCTCAACATAACAATTCTATATTTTTCATCATGTCCAACTTTAGACAAAACAATATGATTAATGCTTGACTTTTGTGACATAAGTCATGTGAAATAAAACTATTCCAACAATTTTTTCTTGACAGTAATTATATATAAGGCTGCAAGTTAAAAAGAAATTAGAGTACATACAATTGAAAAGCTAACCAAAGTTCAGTAATTATTTATTTATGATCTCATCAAAACATCAAAAGAAATTGGTTGTACCAATATGAAATAGGAATAGTAACAATGAAGTAGTGGATATAGTGTATGAAAAGTTAGCAAGAAATATATACAAGAGAATACATGTCAGACATATTCGTAATTGGGGCTGACATATAATATGGGTATTCTATCAATTTATAAAAGTTTTTTATAGTACATTGATGCAGACTATATTTTATATGTTATTTGTTTGGTTATAATAATTTACTAAAACTTGCGAAAACATTTTTATCATTTTTTTCATCCTACAATACTTGCAGATTCCTATATAATACATGTTATAACTTCAATATGAGAAATAACCTTCATGAACGTTTCAATACACTACAACAAGAAAACTTTAAGTCTTGGGAGCTCCTACAACATAAATTGTATTTGTAAATTACTCTTATGTCCTCCAATTTTATCCATAACTTTCAATGCAAAACAAAGGCTTATTTGTTTTTAAATTCAATGCCAATGAAGTTCAATGGTCTTTCAATACAAGCCCAGTCGTACCTTTTATCAATCTTGTATGAATTATATACAATTCTTTACTAGAGTTTGTCCTCAAACTGTTTCTTTTTATGATGGTTTTTTGCATACATGTATTTTAGTGACAAGCAGCATCAAATGAAATTTTCAGTCGACCCAAATATTTAAGTCAAAGACAGTTGATTGAATTTTTATTTCACATGAAAAACCATGCATATAATCTAGTGCGTATTTTTCTTTGTCATACTTTATTTACCATTTCCAAACCCGTAAAAAAAAACATGAAGTTCATTTTTTTTCTTTTTCTATATATGTTGTGAATAAAATTGATGTTATTAATCTATAACATGATTTTTTTTTTCATATCTTTCAAATTGATAAATAGTGTAGTCAATTGATATATAAAAAGTGATGGATTTTTTTTTTGTATGACATGAATTGTAATGAACACAAATATTTGTAATTGAATTTGTGTAGGTAGATATGGCAGATGAATGGGTTCATGCTATGTTTGGTGTTAACTATGACGACAATTATGATAACATGATGAATCGTGTAATTGATCATATTAATTATAGTGGTACCGATAGTAGTGGTGGAGCTGCTAGTGATGGTAATGGAGGAGTTAATGCTGGTGGCGATGATGAGGATGATTCCAGCGGAACTAGTGATGATGATGACAATGTTGATGATAGTGATGAAAACGAAGATGAAAATTGTACTGATGACGAGGATGAATCGTTTTGGCAACGAGAGTTTGATCTTAAAAAACTATTGTTATGCACCGCTAGTGCTTTACACATGTATTATACTACTCATGTGCATAAGAAACCTTATATGATTTCATATAACACAAGGATGAGATGGTTGAATGAAGTCGTACGAGGACACTGGAAACAATGTGTTAACATGTTTAGGATGGATGCAACTACGTTACAAAACCTTTGTTATGACTTGGAAACACAATATAGGTTGAAACCATAAAAAAGAACGAGTGTTATTGAGATTGTGACAATGTTTTTGTACACCATTACATTAGGTGCAACAAATAGGCAAGTCTAAGAAAGATTTCAACATTCTGGTGAAACTGTGAGTCGATATTTTAATGAAGTATTGAAGACAATGTGTTTGCTTGTAGTAGATATAATTAAACTAGAGGACTCTGAATTTTTAAACACTCCACGAGAAAATTGCGATGTATCCGAGATTTATGCCTCATTTTAAGGTCAGACAGATCATATTTATAACAATTAATGACATAAAAAATAGTTTTAGACTATGCTAGTCATTATTTATGAAATGTTGGTTGTTGTTTTATAGAATTGCATTGGTGCGATAGACGACACACATGTCCGTGCTTCTGTTTCTCAAGAAAATCAAATACTATTTATCGGTAGAAAAGGTGTGCCGACATAGAATGTAATGGTCGTATGTAGTTTTGATATGCAATTCACGTTTGTTTGGGCAGGATGAGAAGGTAGCGCTCATGATACTCGTATTTTTCTAGAGGCTATTGACAATCAAACTATTAAATTTTGACGGTAAATATATGACAATAATTAATTGTTATTTAAATTTAAAATATGTTTATTTTATATTTTTTATTAAATTTTTTATAATTTTCTTACTTATCATTGCACAGGGAAATATTATTTGGTTGATGCTACTCAAATGAGTATGGATATCTCGGTCCATATAAAGGTGAGAGATATCATTTCCAAGATTTTCAGCGCCGTGGACAACCAACAAGCCTGGAAGAGCGATGCAATTGTGCACACTCGTCACTTCGCAATGTCATTGAACATGCATTTGGAGTGTGGAAACAAAAATAGAGAATTTTGTAGAACATGTTGGCATATCCATACAAATCACAAGTGCAGATTGTAGTGGCATCAATGGCACTACATAACTATATTAGGAGGAAGTCACAAGAAGATGTTGCATTTATAGAATATGATCGCAATCCTAATTTTATTCCTGAAGATTTTTTAGTCGATGTTGTTCCACGCTCTCAAAGCCAAGGCAACCAGAGTTTTTCTTGAATAAATTATGACCGTGATGGAATAATAGATAGTTTAATGAGATGATTGAAGAACAACAATAATGTAACATTCTTATTTTTTTTATGTATTACAAAAAAAAAATGCTCACAAATGCTACTCACAAATCAAGGAAAGGATTAAATAATGAGGGAATTGGGTGTGAAATTGAACTTTTAAAGGAAATAAGTGACAAGATAAAGAATGTTTTAGAATTCATGGGTCAAGATGTAAATAGACAAAATAAAGGGGATCAATTTACAATTAAGCAAAATAAAAGGGTCAGATAGTAAATAAAACAAAAATAAGGAGTATAAATTCCCCTTCCATCTCTTATTGGCCAACAATTTGGGGGAAAAGAGAGGGTTAAGGTTTTCTTTGAATTTCTTCACCAAATTCTTACTAAATCTCTTGTAAAATGGTAGTTTAAAAGTAATCAAAGGCTTAGTGAGTGATTAAAGAAAGAAACAGAGTGATTCTAAAGGGTTTAAAAGCTTGGAAGAGGAGACTTGGCAAGAAAGAGAGGAAAGCAAAAAGTGGAGAGAGACTTAAATTTCTTGCAAATTCTTCTTTGATTTCTTGTTGTTTAAAGGTAAGAACAACTTGTATTGTGTTTTAACTTTGAAAACTTAACATTTGATGTTTTGTGTATTATGGAAAAAATGAATAACTATGGTTAAGAGGTTGAAAGGGTAAATTATTGTTAGAACCAAGTTTAGAAACATGTGTAAAGTAGGGAAAGTGGAAGAATTGAACAAATTAAAAAAAAATTCAGTCCCTTTCCTTATGCACCCATTGGTCTAAAGAGAGAAAGCGGTTAGCAAAGATTTTGTTTCAAATATTGACAAGATTCATAAATTTTATGAATATAATAGAATTAAATAAATAAGGAATTACATAAATAAAAGAAAACTCTATTCTATTTCATGCCTAAGAGGATTTCAGCCAAGTGAAGTTAAGAGAGTGTTTACACCAATTATAATTGCATATAGATTATGTGTGTTTATATATATATATATATATATATGTGTGTGTGTGTGTGTGTGTGTGTGTCTTTCTGTTCATGCAATGGTTAATAAAACTCTTTCTCTACAACAAAGCGCAAAAAGCCAACTAGTAAAAAATCGATTTAGGGTAAATACATGGTTTTTTGTACAGTTCACTAAGATATAAATACCATGGATTGCACTATAGAAACAATGTATTATTTGTGGTGAAAGTTCATTTTGATCCCTGAAGTTTTAACTTTTACATTTTTGGTTTCTATAGTTTAAGATGTATACATTTCAATTCTTAAGTTTTATTTTTTTTTATCACATTTTAGTCTTTAAGTCTAAAGAAGAAGATAAGAATTTGTTGAAAAATAGAGAGAAGAGAGAAAGAATATGGCCGACAACATTCTAGCCATAAACAAGAATGATCTTAGTGTCAATGAATTCATTTTAAAAAGGAGACTTCAATGAATGTGGTTTTTGCTCTTTAACCATATAAAAACTAGATTAGGGCTTGAAAAGTTTTTTAATGTTGACTTGATTTTTTTTAGAGTGATTAAATGGTGTTTTGGATTGCAAATAGGGTTATTGAGATTTATAGAATGTTTTTTAAGGATGTTTTTATATCAAAAAAAGTTAAGAATAAAAACTCGACCTTAATTTTCAATGGTAAAATTTGTTGCAAAAAATAATATGTCAATTGTTATAATTTTTATTTCATATTGAATGAGTGATACATCGTCCGTTTATTTTTTACAAAAAAATGTCAGAAGTTCGAGTTTGACCCTTGGTACATAAACACTTTTTTGTAATTTAAAGTAAACTCCTCTTTAAATTAATAATTACAATAATATTTTTTTTAAATCATCTGATAATGTCATATTTTTTTTAAAAAAGATTAGAGCTTTTGTAACAATCTCAAATTGTAAACTCAAAATATATGATATATATTCGTAGCTACAATTTTTTTTTTTATATATATATATACAATTTTCCTGAAATTTCGGCAGAGTTTCCTTTGTATTATTTAGATACCAAGTTATTGACTCAATCATTTCTCAACCTGTAACATCAATCACAATATTCGTCTCATTATTTGGACTTCAAAAAAACTCAAGCATATTTCAATATCTCAATTCTATTTTTCTATAGAACACTATAATAAAACTAATAAATTCTTAACATACATCGTCTCTTTTTCTTTCTTTTTTTATTTGTGCTCAAAAATATACACAACCAACCATAATTCAACTTAATAATAATATTAACATTATAAATTACATCATACATAAGATAATAAGTTAAACATTACA
>Ga0307518_10001311_pt1 | contig 18623 bp, 14 predicted proteins | sample 25_EM_MG_FD_203889 | JGI IMG/M metagenome (GOLD analysis project Ga0307518, IMG submission 203889) | Populus trichocarpa ectomycorrhiza microbial communities from riparian zone in the Pacific Northwest, United States - 25_EM | ecosystem: Host-associated > Plants > Roots > Unclassified | place...
TTCTCAATTGAGTATGATTTCATCAATTGGATAAATATTTTAGTTTAGACATCTCTTAATTGGGTTATCCGGTCAAAGTTTACAAATAATTACCATCTAACAAATATGCAAATCCATGCTATTAAAAACATCATTTAATATCTAATTGATAAAAATACTTTGATTTTGGATTAAATTGAAATTGAAACAGTTCCTTTTGTGTTTGCTAGACCGGGTTCAAGGATTAATTTGAAAAAATACATTATGTTATTAGATAATTAAATTAACATGTAAGTTATTAAATCAACTTGAATTAATTATTTTTTTAAAAAATATTGGAGCTAACTCATCAAGTTTAAATCAAATTTGATCCAATATTAAAATGAATTTCTTATTTAATTCCACTACAAACATTTTTTCAAGTTAACTTTTAACCGGATATTAACAACTATTTACTGTTGACTAATAAGTTAAGAATTTTCTAGGAAAGTAGAAGCAATTATGCTTGTTTCATGAAAAATTATTTTATAAAAATTATTTTCTAAATTTTTTTGGGTTGTTTACTATTAGAAAAATTAGTTAACGAAAAATATTTTTCAGTCAAAGAAAAATTTGACTTAATTTTCAAAAAAATATTTTTCTTTTATTTTATGTAGAAAATACTTTTTCAGGAATTATAGAAAATCCAGAAATTTTTTGTTATGTATTAATTATATCAAATTTCATCCTTAATATTTTAATTACTATATATTTTGTTCTGAATCCTTTTTTGGTCCTTATTTTTTTTATTGTTATTTTCTTTTCTCTTATCATTTTTTTAATTAAATTTTTTTATCTATTATATTTGGTCTCTATTTTTTTTATAGCTATTTATTCTTATTTAAAATAATGTGTGAAATTATAATTTTTTTAATTTCATAATCTTTCAATTTTTTTATCTATCAGATTTGATCATCATTTTTTTTAATAAACTTAAAAAAAATTAAAATATTAATAAGATATTTTCTAACTTATTTTTAATGACTTAGCTGAACACTAAAAAGTCTTTTTTATTTTACTTTTTGTAATATTAATAAATATTCAAAAATAATTAACTTTTAAAAATTTACTTAAAAAAAAACATTTCGGGAGAAAACTATGTTGCTACAAACAAACGGCCCGTGTTGTCTCATATATATTCCTAATGTATTATTGAATTGTACCGATCATATTTACACTATTTTGGTCCAGGCAGGACTGCATGCTTTCCGGGGCGGTAGCGAAATTCCTTGAGGAAAAGATAGTATTACCGATCTACAGAAGCGTCTGAGATGTATGAAGGGTGCTTAATGGGGAAGGCCAACAAGCGGAGAAAGTCTCTTTTCATGAAGGTTGCAGATCATTCGATCTAGGTAGCAGCGGGACTTCACTAATATGTCAAACGGGTAAGGTTTTTTTTTTTGGTTCTGAGATGATAAGATCTGCTCTTATACATGTAGAAGAAATAATAATTTTTAGCACGGCATGGTCCTCTAATGGCTTCTGATTATAAAATTAAATACATGTTCATTTATTCTTCTTTGATGATTTGGTTTTGTGTAGGAATGAATCAAGATTAATCCAAGGATCGTTGAAGATGTTGGATAAATTGGATCGCAAATACTTGCATGTTTCCAAGCATCCAGTAGGTATTGATTTCCGTGTCAATAAGATTATTTTGTTGGTAAAAATTGCTACAGACGATGCTTACGTTGTGGCCATAGATGGGATGAGAGGAGTAGGCAAGAAAACTATAACAAAGGTTGTGCTTAACGAATGTTAAATGTTTGAGAGAATTTGTTTTCTTTTGAATGTCGGAGAAATCTCAACGTAATTGGAAGGTCTGGTTCAATTACAAGAACAATTTCTTGAACTAAAGATTCTAAAGATAAAAAATGCTTTAAGAGGAATCAATTTGATCAAAGAATGAGGAAGGGATTTGATCAAAGAATGAGTTTGCCGCCAAAAAGCTCTTGTTGTTCTTGATGATGTAGATAAATTGGAACAATTAGATGCGTTGTTTGGAGAGCGAAGTTGGTTTAGTTCTAAAAGCAGAATAATCATTACAACTAGAAATGATCATTTGCTAAATGAAATTGAACCAGATGAAAAGAATTAGCTACAAAGTTGGATTGGCATGCCTATAGGAGCACCCATCCGAATGAGATTGTGTGGAGCTTTTGGATAGTGTAGTGGACTAGGACTTCCTTTAGCTCTTGAAGTTTTGAGTTCTTATTTGTTCAAAAGAAGTATACTTGTATGGAAAAGTGTTAATACTACAAAAAAATTCCATACCAACAAATTCAGAATATGTTTTGACACACTAGATGATGATACTGTGAGCCATATTCCTTGATATTGCATGCTTTTTCTTTGATTCGGACAAAGAATATATAGCTGAGATGCTATATGGCCATGGTTGCTTTCAAGAAATTAGTATTGGTATTCTCATTGTGAGGCCTCTTTTAACTAATATCAACTTGAATAAGTTAGAGATGCATGATTTGTTACGAGATATGGGAAGAGAGATTGCTCGTGAAATGTCACCTGATCAGGAAAACGCAGCAGAATTTAGCTTCTCGAGGATGTGCAGGATGTCCTCAACATTAGGATGGTAAGAATTAATTGCATATACCTAATTTGGTCTTGCGCGCAAAAACAATTTTCCACCTCTTGTCTGTCAACTTTTTGGAAATTTTAACAAAATGTTTTGGCACGGACCATCTTCCACATCATTATATGTAATATTTCTGCTATTTTTGAACTGTTTTCAGGGAACGTAAGCTGTGGAGGGGCTCGCACTAGGTGTAAATAGTTGTACATTTTACATCAAAAACTCTACCTATAAGCACTAAATCATTTGCAAGGATGAGATATTTAATGCCCTTTGAAATCTTTACCATCCAATTTTCAACTGAAGAGCCTAGTTGTTCTTGCTATGCAGAACAGCAACATCAAAGAATTCTTGAATCAGATCAAGGTAAGGCACATGATTGTTTTTCAGTTGCATTTTTTGTTTTTCATGATTGTTTTTCGCTCATTTTCCTTGCTGTCTTTACAGCTTCTCAACAAGATGAAAATCCCAAGTCTCAGCTATTCCAAAAACCTTGTTAAGACACCAAACTTTCACAGTTCAGGTCTAGAGAAACTAATACTCAGAAGCTTCTTGAGAAATTGGATTTATCAGGAAACATATCCTTTAAATACCTTCTAGAGTCACCTGCCTTTCTAAGCTAGAGCGTGTGTTCGTTATGAACTGCATAGATCTTCTATCAATCTCGGAGTTCCCTTCATGTTCAAAGGAGTTTTACGCTCTTCATTTCACATCAATGGAAAGACTCTGAAGTCATACAAAATCAGTACCTCCACTGTTCTTGAGTGGGTGCCAAAAACTAATTGAGATTCATGGCATGAAAGGTGTCAGTGTCTGGCCCATTCTGTTGGATGACCGCAGCAATGTAGCAAATAATTTTAAGAAGACTCTTGCTCAGGTTACCCCTCACTCTCTTTTTCTGCATGCACACGCATGATTAGTATATTGCATATATTTTAAGGTTTAGAATTTTATCTGTACCTGAACCAGGCTTTGTTCAAGGGTGAGCACAGTATGATATTTTACACCCAGTGGTGAGATACCAGGTTGGTTCAGCTATCGTGGAGACCGGTCGTCATTATCATTTTATGTTCCAGCAGTTGCAGATAGGTAACTCCAAGCATTGGTTGTTTGGTTATTTACGTAGTCATTGCAGCAAATGAAGGATCATTTGGTGTTGCGCATGCCTCTACTGTGATAAGATATAATTAGTAATTATATTCAATTCTTCGAAAGGTTGTTTCCGAGTGGTAAAATATCCACCAACCATTCTTTGGTGAAATACTTGCCATTTACTGAGCTTCCATGTGCAATGGAAGGTGGAGAGGCATTGAAACTATACGTGGAAGTAAAGGAAGATAACGCTATAGTAGAAAATTTTGGTGTCCATACAATAGTTGAGAAGCTATATGGGGGGGACGGCCAAGGAACTTCGTTACCATAGCCCCCAGCATCTCCAGATGAACAGCAGCTGGAGAGGAGATGTGTTGCCATTTACGTGCTTGTCCACGTCCTTGACACGGGAGATTTGGCTTGAGGAGTTCTTGTAATCTTGTAATCTATCTATCATTCCTTATTATTCGTCAGAAAAACAAACTTCATGTCAAATTTTCTTTTTGGCAGGCACATGGTCTTTGCCGCAATCAATCTCATTTATCAATGAGTTCTTCACGGCTTCTCCATTGATTTAAATATTTGAGTTTCAATCTCTTTTTTTCCTTTTAATTTAGAATTTCCTCGTTGAGAGAATAAAGCAAAGAAACTCTTCAAGACTTCAGCCTCAACTATCCAATCCTAAGAGATGTGCTTGTCATGAACAAAGGGTCTAAGAAAGGAAAGAATTTTTTTAGCCGAACAATTTATTTACGGATGAAAGAATGGAGGTGCCATTTGTTATTCCAATTATACATTTTTCAAAACATTCCCACATATAATCAGAGAAACAGAGGCAATGACTGGACACTCTACAGGCACGAGAGACTGATAAGCAGCAGCTTCTAATTCACTTAGAAGGAACTACCATTGGTTCCCTCCAGCCTTACCACTCAATTCAATTCATTTTTTTATTACTTTTCATATCCACATCTTTACAGTATCGAGTATGCTCGGATCACTTCGACAATTGGTGCTCTGCACAATGGGCACTTTCCTCCGCCACGGACCAACTCATTTGCACATTTTGAACAAGTGCACATGTGCCCGCATCTGCACCCAATTTGAACTGATGTGTTAATAAAAGAAAAGCAGCAGCAAAATAAAATCAGCAAATCCCGAAAGGGGAAGACTCATTCCAAAGCTCTCTTGAGTTGACCACGAAAAACCTCAGAAGAAAAAAGGCAATGATACCTGTACAATAGAGAATCAATATGGCTGTCACAGCAAACACAACATGTCCCTTTCCTTACATGACCCCATTTAGACCCATCCTCAGATGTCTCTGCACCCAACCCTGCAACATGAGACATCTTTCAAGTCAACAATCAAAGATAGGGTAATTGATCAACAACCTTGCAACGAAAATGTTGAAAGCCAACAAAACCTTTTTCACCAGCTGATCTATTCAGAGCAGCAGAGACTTCCTGTCTGACCGAGCGTTGCAACTCAAGCTGCATGTCCATGCAGGCTTCCAACATCCTCTGCATGTGGCTCATTCCTTGCTGAAGTCTTCCCATGTCTGCTCTTAAATCATTAATTGTCTCCCACTCCTGCTCATCAGTATCAGCATCCACGTTCAGATAAAACTTGCACTAGAAGAAATAGCACAAAGTACTGAAAGCAAGCATGTGTAAAAACTGGCAGATTTATAGTACTACAGACACCGGAAACAGAAGTTACAACAAAGAAATACATTCTACTGAATCTTAATGCATCTCAGCTGAAAATATATGGCAATGATTTTGTACCCCAAACTCTTTAATCATAAAAAATGAACCAATCTTGGTTTTCAGAACAAGCCAGAGAGCAGATTTTTGTATGCCCTTTATTATAGAGAATTAGACAAAATGCCCAACATAATCAATTGACAGAAGAAGAAAAATGAACACTATCAATCTGGTAATAATATACACATTGTTTCAATATCTGCAGAGGATAAAGATGACTCACTAGTTCCGATCGATGCATGCTATGACGAGACCAGCTAGTGTGATGCAAATCCTGGTGCCACAGTGGCTGAGGTGGAGGCACAGGTGGAGATGGCAAGACGAGTGAAGGTCTGTTTACAGCATCGCGTTGACCCTCATTTTGTTCATCTCTTTGCTGCTCCTCATCCCGTTCTGGTGATGTGGGAGTTGGTGTTGGCAAGTTTCTGTGCAAATCCCAGTCAATGGGAGAGCGACCTTGCCTCTCCACGTATGACTGTATTAATTGGTCGAGGCTTTCACGGAAACCGCTACGAAGAAGATTAGAAACACTTCTCCTAAAACACAAAAGGTAAATTCCATTGAATGATCAAAGTGAATTCTTATGACTTTCAACACATAAAAGGCATTCGACAACAGATCAATTACCTGCTCAATAGTTCCCTAAGCTCCATACTATACACATTCTCATCATCAGGAGGGTGAAATCTATTGAATCTTCTCATTGGAACAGCACGGCGAGTTCTTGGAGGATCAGAAGACCCCACTGTCCAATTTTCAACAGTTTCACTAGAGCCATCCTCACGCCAAAGTTCCTGGGCTCCTTGTGGTCGACCTTGTTCACCAGGCACATTTCCAGGTGTTTCCCGTGACCATTCATTCACTGAGTTCTCTTGCCAATTTCCATCCATAGGTTCCGCATTACTACCTCTCCATTCATCCAACTGACTGTAGCCAGACTGTTGCCAGTTTCCTCTCTCGTCATTGGTTACTTGCTCCTGCCAACCTTCTCCTTGATTAGCAGTTTCTTGCCGGTTCATGTTATCAGTAGCATTGTTGCCCCCCGAGCTGTTTGTTTGATCAGGCAAACGACGCACGTCACTTTCTTGACTCCTAGGCTGTGGTTGATCATTCTCCTCATGTTGGATGTCCTGATGAGTGTTTGTTTGAGTCCGATCATTTCCAGAATCATTGATGTTAGTATTAGGTGTGGTATCAGAATGGCTGCTTACTTGACCACGAACAATATTTTCCAACCTGGACCTAAACCCTTCCCTGAAAGAGAGAAGATGAATGCCATTAGGACAGTCAACTGAAACCATTTCTTTTTTCATTGTTCAGTAACTGCAATAGCAGCAACACATTAATCAAGTGCAAACAAGCCAAAAGGCAACAACTCAATTTTTAAGAGGATGTAACATTGCTCCACAAGAAGAAGGCCAAGTCAGAAGGTGGATGCATAAAGAAGGAAGAAAATGCCAGGGTCTTGTTTGCAGGCAAGATATGGTTTGCTTTCATTATTGCAGATTTCTCCATGGCAAGTTCCATCTATTTGTAGGAAACAGGGAAGAAAGGTGGTGTCCAGTATTCTTTCTTCCAATGATATGAAATTGGGATTCAAAACTCTGCATCAGTTACTAAAGGATGTAACATATTCTTGAAACTGTTAATTTTGTTAAAGTGGTTTTGGAATTGATAAATAACTGATATCTGCATCTGAAGCAGCTTATAATAAAATATTGGCACCCATGTGTACAAATAGATTATATTTCAAACATTGGAGCTTCAGCATCTACCCTTCACACACAGTATTTGTCTCAGTTAGGTTAACAATACAAATCAGAAACTTAAGATCTTTTCACACCCAATAGTCCATCACTTGCTGTCTAGAGGCCGACTGCCTTCCAATGCATGGTTCCTGATTTAATTTTGTTTTCTACAATTCCTGATTTAATCTTTTTAACCCACTACCCCAAACACACATAAACACAAAACTTAATTGTGCATTTATGTATATAAATCCACTCTTATCTTACCATTGATATCACCAATATAAAAGTCAAAATGCGCCATCCAATGCCCCAAGCAAAACTACCATAATGATGTATGGACAATATCATCTTTTCCAACTATAACATGCACAGAAAGACAATGAATTTGCCAAACCACCAAGTGCACACACCATCCCCATCCTCTCATCTATGACTGGAAAGCCTGGAAAACTTATTTTTTTAATAAATTGAATTTGGCAGCATTAAAATTCCCATTTTCACCCATGAATTTCCTTATCTTATCAGCAATCAACAGCCGAATAATCACTGGATTACATACAAACACCTCAGAGGAACGGGGAACATCTCCATAACAAATTTGTCTGAATCGCTCTGAGAAGTGAAAGTTGTGTTCCATATGTTTCCTTGATAGGATGATCCTAATACATCTATAACAAAATATGTATCCTAATACATCTAAACAATGTGCAGCTTAGAAGGAAGATAAAGAAAACAGTATCCTCGAGAGCACCACTGTTGAAGTTTTTGAACAATCAGATGAACATTCTCAATAGTCTTCTACGGATTGGAGCAGGAATAGAGGAAAACACATACCTTAAGCCAGAAACAGTGTGCCGCTGCCTTAATTGGACTAGTTCACTAGCAGCCATAGAAGGCGGTCTCTCCTCCTCAACCGGTCTTTCATTTCGCAAGAATCTACCTCTTAGTAATGACTGGAAAAGATTTAAGAGTGAGCAATCAAGGAATCGCAACAAGGGACTAGAAGAGAGAATTTCCAATCATCATATATAAGTAGATTGTCAGAGTGTTGTTATGATTAGCTAATAGAGTTTCCACTAGAAACATTATGTCTTAACTAAATTTAACTCAATCAAACATGGCAGATATTAGCCTTGAGGATGGGTATATATGATATAGAAATCCCAGTATGTTTAAATTAATCATAAATTTATATAACCTTGCTTTCTAATGTCTTTGCATATACCATTGGAATAAATTAAACCAATGAAATTGTAAACGATTAAATTATTTTAAGACAAGCTTCCCAAACTTATAGTGATTGTATCTTTAAACCTACACTGAACAACAAGTTAGGTTAAATTACTAAGAAATGATACCAACAAAATCCAATTACGACAAAGAACTGACCTGAATGCGATTGCGGTGAGCGAAATCCGAGACAGCCCGATGCTCCAATAGTCCCTCAAGTTCTCTCTGTCTTTCTCTCTCAATCCTGACAAGCAAGTCAAGAATCGCTTGTCTTCCACGCAACCTCAGCATGTCCCTATGAATATGTTCCGGTTGCCCTTCATCATGGTCAGCAACTGACCCATCACGAGCTTGGTCAACTTGTGCATTGTGTCCAGCAGCTTGATCTTCCCTCCGGCTAGCACGAGCTCCTCGCTGCTGACTTGCCATCTGCACCCACTCCCTGACAATTCTAACTCTTTCCCTCTCTGTTTCACCAAGCCATTCTGCTCTGGGACTACCATTCCTTTGGGATACATTAGAAGCACGGTCACTAATGCCACTCTCCATCCATCCCCGAGCAATCTGCCTCACGCTCCTCTCAACTTCTCCAATATCCGGAGATTGCTCCCTGCTAGACTCATTATCCCCACGCTCATTCTGTGACACCATATGGTCATGTGACCAAGGTCCAAAGTCATTTTCACTCTCACTTGCATCCTCCAAACTTCCCTGATTCTCACTCCCCCGACTCTCTGATGCATTTGAAACCGACATGTTTGTATTAGACTCGGCATTCCTTCGCTGCCTCAATCTCTCCCTTCTATTCAACAAATGCTCATCCTCCAACTCCCGCCACATTTGCAAAATTGCAGACGCCTGAGTACTCGGCCTTTCCACTGCCCCCTGCCTTCTTGCAGTAGGCGACTGTGACTCCCTCAAAAATGAGGAATCAAGCATGGAAACCGTGTGCAAACCTGCAAGTGCCATCAACTCTGACTCACGACTCCTCCTCTCCATAGGCGTCATCATCTCCTGCGCCTGGCGAGCAGCCCACCTACTCAAAATACGAGAGTGGCGCCGCCTCACAGCTGATGACTCAGCCAAATCATCACCCTCAAGTTCAGACCTACGTCTCCTTCGCACAAGCTGGTCCCCTTCATCATCCTCCTCATCCACGTTCCTATTAGAACTACACGAAGCAAATGGCATACAATCATCCAAATGCCCACGCATCAATTCCTCCAACCCCCTCTCAAATTCCATCCGGGCATCATCCGTTGATTCAGGCTTTTGTTGCAATGGTTGAAAATCCGTCATCCTCACACAACCCCTCCTACCCCCTGCACCTCACAACCTCCACTATCAAAATTCACACCCCCCCTTCACAACAACAACCCTTCTCTAAATCCACCAATCACGCATAACTACACAATCCTAAAACATTAACAAAAAATAACCAAACCCCAAAAATACAAATACAAACCCTAAATTCACTCAGAAATTCATACCAAGAATAAAAATATATGCCCTAAAACTGGATTTCGATCGATAGAGTCATCAAATCTTTTTAAAAAAGGCACGAAAATTAATCAGATTGAGAAAAGCAAGGATTAATATTGTTGACGGAAACGTACCTGAGAAGCTAAATGTATAGTGTTTTTTTTTTTTATTGTCTTACGTTTGGGTTCTGTTTTGTGAAAGTGAGAGAGAAACCAAACCAAAAAAATCCTATTCCTTTTTAAGGAATGGAAAATGTGAGGTGCAAAGAGAGATTTGTTGAAGAAGAGAAGATTGGGGGGGTGGGGAGAGATCAAAGAAGAGAATGATATCAGAATTTATAATTAGTGTCCATGGAAATTTTTTAGAGAGAGAAAAAAATGAAACTATGAGTGTATTAGAGAGATAAAGCGTGGTACATGACTAGAGAGAGAGATTTTATTTTATTTTATTTTATTTTGGTTTTTGGTTTTTATTTTTTGGTTTGTGAATGGACCGCGGATCTAAAGGGAGCGACGGATGAATGACACGTAGGAGATTTTGGCTTTTGATTTTTAACAATTTTATTATTATTGGTCAATTACCTAATGCCACGTCATAAGATTAGCAAAAGATCTACGCGAGCAACATCTGGATTTTCTTTCCTTATCTGAACAGTGAAACCTTGGAAGTTCCAAATAGAAAAGGGAACTTCCAATTATTTAAGCTTCATCTATGGTCAAATTAAATTAATAATAATAATAATTAACTTGCTTTTCAAGTTTTTAAATATATATTAATGCGTGTCTTATTCGGGATATTAGCTTTCAAAATATTAATTATCAATACATTTCTTTGTGCTATTATTTCTATAAATAGAAATTCATTGGAAATCAAGAAAAGTAATGATATCATAGCCGCACTGTATGACCCAAGATATAAATTAATTGGATGAAAAAAACTCAAGAATTTACTTTCTGTTATCTGTTAAAAAAAGTATTCAAAATAGAGAGACGAGGACGTACGGAAAGGGAATACTTTATGGTATTCAAATGGTAATTATTCATAAAAGTAATATATACATGGAATCGAGTTTGATCGGATTTTACATTATTTATATTATATTTATAACTTATTAAATATATCTCACTCATTGAAATATATTTGGATCGGTCCTTGCGAGTTAAATCACAGAGTGTCAATGTTTTTCCTGTTTGTTTTTGTGTTTTAAAAAATTTAATTTTTTTTTTATTTTTTCCTCTAATTCAAATTAATATTTTTTAGTTTTTTTAGATCATTTTGATGCGCTGATATCAAATATAATTTTTAAAAAATTAAAAAATATATTATTTTAATATATTTATGAATGAAAAGTATTTTGAAAAACAATAATAACTACACTTTCAAACAGATTAAGATAAAATAAAGTTTACTTGAGAGAGTCTCGAGGAAGAAATCTGGCTAGCATATTGGTAAAGTTCTTAGTTTAAAAGGAATGTTTCTTTTAGGTTTAGATTTGAATTTTATTGGCTATATTTTCTTGAGATCATGTTTTTTAATGTAAAAAACTAGTGATTTGCCTTGTTTTTTGTGTGGGAAATCTCTGCAGGCACTGGCGCGAGAGTATGAGGATTTAGTTAGGGTATCCATAAGCTGGTCTAGATATTCCAGTTATAAAAAAAAAAAAAAAAAGTCTTGAGGATCGAATAACAGAGAGCAGGAGCTTAGAGATATTTTTCCTTCGTAGGCGAGGAAGGGAGGGAGGACCGTTTGGTGGTCTTGAAATGCCACGAGGGAAATGAGGCCCTTGTCTTACTCTTTTCGATCGAAAACAGGGTGTGGATGTTGGGTGAGCATCATTCCTGTACGCCTTGCTGCCTTTTTCAATGATAGCTCTGTTGCAGATTCACGCATATGTTTTGAAGATCTTAAAGAGAGATGGGTCAGTGTTCTTGATCGAGTGCGCGCCAGACAAACAGTTCCTGAGAATATGACCATTTCTTTCCTGCCTATAGGTTGACCTCTGTGGACCACCCTGCTGAATATCACTGTTTCATCTACTGTTAGTGAAATTAAGAGCTTAATTAGTATTAAGACGACAAGATATAATGTATTATGATAATTAATTGACTGGTATAATTACAGTATGTGTCGAGTAATGAGTGGAGTCAGTGGACTATTTTATAACAAGAAAGATTGGGGATTGAAGAAAACAAAAATATTTTTCTTCTCATGTATTATTGTTATTATGAGAGGCGGTCCCATAATATTTTATATAATAATATTTTTATTATATTCGGGTAGTCTAATTAGTTATTTTTTAGTTTATTTTAAAAAAACAAATATAAAATGATGATAGTATAAAATCTACGATCCTTCAAAAATAATTAAAATATCTCCATTTAATTTTTTTTTCTCCTAGTTATATTTTTATATTTTAAAAAAATTGAACTGATGTAAATAATTGCTACAGTACACTAATTAATAAGAACTGCGGCCACTCAGTATGATTTTGGATTAATTATTAATATCCTGTTTATTTTTTTTATTATTTTTTTGTATTTTCATTTTGTTTTGATATGCTGATGTGAAAAGTAATTTTTTAAAAATAAAAAAATTATTTTAATATATTTCTAAAATAAATACTTTAAAAGAAATATTATAACATTCACAAACAACATCTAAATCAAAATCAAAGTGACAAGCTAGCTATCAAAATCGTTTCAAGTAATCTGTTTACACATGTTTGTCTTTGGATATTAATTGAAAAACAGGTTTGATCCAGAGATTATATATTTCTGGTAACTTTTATAAATGAAGTGAGGTTAAATCGAGTCTTAATAATTATAATTGTTTTATTTTAATATAATGGAGGGCTAGATCTTGATTGATTACATAGTTTAAATCTAATTAGATTTCACAATCAATAAAATTAATGCTATCGTCAACAAGATCGAGATTGATATGAGCCCTTTTTCTTTCAAAATGAAGAACATCAAGAAGAAAAGCTCTTTAATTAAGCAAGGACCTGGAAATCTAAGCCCGAGTTTAATACTGGTGTACGTAGGTATTTATTTTGTTATTTTAATTTACCCACTTGTCATTTTTATTTCGGTTAAAATCAAATATCGAACTATATTTATTAATTATTACTTACTAATAAGATATATACTCCTTCAAGAGTTTTAAATTAATAATCTTAGTCCTGAGATAATAAGACAGTACTGGTGATATAAATTAAACTAGAAAGAATACCCTTTAACAAGCAGCCTAACTATTTCTTTTCCATGTTATTTACCGAGTTAAAATTATTCATCCATGTGATCGAACTTATTTTCCATGATAATTCATGCTTTGAAATAGAAACCATTAATTTGCTTATAGAAATGATTCGATCCACTTTTCTTCCTTTTGTTCATGTCAGTGACTCGGAAATATCCACCTTTCTTCCTTCTGTTCATGCCAGCGACTCGGAAACCAGTCAAGACTTCTCTGGTGATTGGAGAACAAGATTCTCCGAGCTTGCTTTCTCGCAAAGTGAAGAAAGTTTAAGCCAAGAAAAAATGTCACGCTTGATTGCAATTTAAAGTTGAAGTAATTAAATACTACTCATTAATCATCTTTTAGCCATAGAATATTATACAGCAAAATTGCTTGTTCCAGATGAGGGGTTCTTCTTTCATGAGCATGCCCGAAAGATTTGATGATACGGCATTAATTACTCTTGTTAATGCATGGACCCATTGATTAAAGAGTTCAAGCTTGTCTAGTGACTTCTTTGCAAGAATCGATGGATATCTAGCCACCTACTCACTTTTAATCATTTCTACTTATTTTGGGTCACTTTTCTATCTGACCTTGACAAACACTAGGCAAGTTGGACAATTCATTTTTTATTTTTTTTTACAAAAGTAACCCACATTTTCCCAATAATCTTTCCCGGAGTATTTTTATTGAATTTATTTTTGTGTTTGAAATTGTATTTAGATGTATTTTAAAAAAATATTTTATAAATGATTTTGATATACTAAAAATATATATTCCTTAATTAATAATACATCCAAATGAAAATAAATATTAAGATTAGAGAGAATAAATGTGTTATATAAAAATAACATGCAACTGTTAAATGCTAATTCAATTGTATTTAAGCAGGTATAACAATACATATAATTAGCTAATGTCCTGTTGTTTCCTATTTTTATTTTTTCAATATTGTTTTATAAAATCATGATTTCTTAAAATATAACAAAATAATCCTTTCTGAAACAGCATAATACTTGTAAAAAAAAAATATAATGATGTTTGCTAAGAAATTGGTAGTTTTTAATTATATTAAACATATAACATACAATCATTTGGAAATTAATATGTTTATTTTATCTGGATTTCTTGTGTTTTTGGTAAGATTTTATTATGATGATCGTATACATTGTATCTTTACTCATTAAGTGTAGTCTATATGCATTCTAAACAAAATATATTTTTTAGCAATTAATATATTTCTTTTTTTTCTTTTGGGTTTGTTGATTTTAAATTTATTGTTTTGTTTTTTTCCCTCCCACTTAATGATATTTTCATTTATTTAACAAGTAGTTTTTTAACAATTAATCCACATATATATCACTCCATTAACACTCCAATTAAATATTTAATTATTTTTAATCAAAATTGTTTCTACTTTACTATTATATATAATATTGATATATAATTTTACGAAATAATCTCTCATATTTTATATAAATGATTCGTATTGTATAAATTATTTTTATATATGATCTCTCCGATCTAAATTCAAAATCCAGATAATAACATAAAAGAAAACCGATAAACCGGAGCCAAGGAGGAAGAGTAGTTCCAAACTACATGTTTTTTGATGACGAGGGCCGGGAAAAACAAAAACAAGAGAAAAACATGATGGCCGTTTATTTTGAGCATAGAAATGAAAATTTTATCAAAAGGCAATAATGAAAGGGATATTTTCTATCCTGCAGGCCAATCAATACGATCATGGAGCTATTGTCTCTTCCAAGAAGGCATCATAAATATACAATGTCAAGCTTTGGATCCATGACCATGTCGACCAAGGACGACTGTTCCTCGTGGAACCCATGTGCCACCACTGCACTTCCATGGTGATATCCTGCGCTGCTTCTTCCTCTTCATTCTTTTTTTTACTTGGCTTTATGTGTGGCATCCTATATATATATATATATATATATATATATATATATATTATAAAAAATAAATTATTCATACTGAAATTGACACAAATAATCTTCCTGAAATATTAGACGCAAAATTAATTGAAGTACCCAAATAATAGGCTTTTCTTCATCAAAAATATTCTAACACCCAGCAAAATTGTGGTCGGGTTTTGAATAAATCGGTTGATAAAATTAATTTATAATTGATTATATTTACAAATTAATCAATTACTAGTAGCTAGATGCTAAAATTTTGTTCCAACATCATGTTTTGGTACGTAATAATTATAAATCAATTTGGAAAGTGAAATTAAAAAGAAAAACATAAACATCAAGTCAGAATTTTATAATTTTTACAAGATGAGAGGAACTAATTTGAGAATTTAAATCTTTGATTAATAATATATCTCTTGACTTATATATATATATATGGGAAAAAAAGATCGAGAAGATGAATAATATGAACTACCCGAGCATATATGCATGGGCCGTGATAGTCGGGATTATTTATATGTGTCCATTGGCATGCAGACAAGAGCATTGGGATAGACAAGAGCTGTATACTTATGTTAGGTTATCCATCACTCAATTTTCCATCTCCATGCAAGTTGTCTCCTCCACTTCTCTCAAATCATTCTCTAGGGTTTGAGCAAAACTCCATCTCCAAGAAGCCAAAAAACTATATATCACCGGTCTATCACATTTTGCACCCTTTGGAGCTACATGGGCATGGACAATATACGAGACTTAGTCAGATAAATGGTGGAATTTTTATCATTGGGAATCAAATCATGTTACAGTTTCAGTGTCATTGCTGGATTTCTAGGGCTTTCAAATTAAGGCTGTAGTTGTATTAGATTAGAATCCTATGTTGTTGAAGATGAAATTAAGAAAATGCTGCATGGTTGGGTCCATGTAACATTTATCGCTTAGGCGTTGCTGCTGTCTAGTTCTGTTCGAAGGAATATGCCACTCCTCTTTTACCTATAAAGCTTATACTTTGGACATTATGTTCTTGCTTGTTCTTTTTGGTTTTCCTTCGAAGTGAGGGGACATGGCGGTGTCAAGTGTCATGATATATTTAGCATGGGCTTGTCAAGTTGCAATTTTATCAATTTATTGGAGCTGTTACGAATTACGATCGATGCTTGCATCTATATCGATGTTTATTTAAACCATTGAACTTGAATGTAATAATAAATAATTTTTTCATACATTTAACTGTATTTTTTTTCACACCTTCTCCTTTAATTATATTTAACTGCGATTGGGTTTCAATCATACAATTTGTTAATATATATATATATATATATATATATATATATATATATATTGTATAAATGTCAAGTATAATTTCATAATTCAATCAATTAATTAAGAAATATCTGTAACGAGTGAGATCATGATACTCATGAAGTTCAAGGGATGGAAGACCCGTCTGAAAAACATATGATAGTGATCTCCTGTCCCCTTCTTTCTATGTTCTCCAATTTAAAAGTCATTTTCAAATCTCCTCAGGGTTTTTTTTTTCCATGATTCCATCTTTAATTCTTCTGTTTATCCTCTAATTCTTCTGTATATCCTCTCTTGAATAAGAACAACAGCAACAATAATAATAAATATAAGTTTTTTTTGGCCCAAAGGGTCAAATCTCCTAAACGAGGCACTAAAAGATGGCTACCTCTGTTTCAACGTTTAATGGAATGCCCACTACTTTATCCAAGTTTTATCCTGATTTTGAGAGGTTCACGAACTCAGATGAAGGGTATTTATTATACATTCCTTTTCACCGACAATTCTCAGAGTGACCAAAACATCCTCGGCAGTGCAAAGTTGAATGCCTGATTTTGACAGACTTATCCTTCACACCCAAATTCTGAAGATTATCTCACCTCATTAGCGAAGAGCAACACAGATAGACTTCACCCAAACTGTGTTCAATTCTTATTTCAACACTCATGGGCCACTCCGAACTGACTGGTCTACAAGTGACCATGTCATTTTCTTGGTGGCTTCTTGTCAACTCGGGTTGTTCTGATATTTTTCAGAGATTGCAGATCGCATGATCAGGGGGCAACAAAGTGGCCATAAACAAGTGTTTAATTTGCACCACCAACAATACACGACACGTTAATTTTGAAAAGGGGAAATATGGGGAGGCAACGATCCTGATCTTACATGTTCTCTTTTTGGGCCATTTGGGGGGCTCTGTTTGTCTTGCTCTATATGGTATTGGCTTTTTCTCATGAAATTGGAAACATTAATAGATTTTATCAAGATATCCATGGCCTACATCATGGAGCAACTTCACTAGCTCTATCATTCTTTTGGAAATTTACTACCTTATAGCTGTTCTCCCCCGCTTTTTCGTAGCATTAGATTGCCTCTTTCCGTCTACTTTAGGTTTTCCTTCTCCTTCCCTGTAGCAGGGAAGGTCCCTGGCCCTCTTACAAACTATGGGCTTCTCTCGAAAAATATTTCTAAACATAAGCCTGCCTCTTGGGCCTTGACCATGAGATAAATGGGCATAGGTAAGACGTGAGTTGTGGGCATGGGTAAGCCATGTAAACTCAGTTCATCACGATAGACTTCTTTCCTTCATAGTAGCTATATTATCGTAAGATTTTGTTTAATTTTTTTAAGCTATTGAATTGGAATGATTATTTAATATAATATTAAAATTTTATTGGCTAAATAGTTATGAGTTCAAATCTCACCAACTTTATTTTATTTAATAAAAATTAAACACAATGCAATATTTATTTGGATTAGATTTTAATAGTAAATTCCCAAGTTAAACTACCAAAACAATTTGTTTTGTCAGGCCAAAAACCTTTTTTTTAATAATATTAATTAAAGAGTATTGTTGTAACAGTTCTCATAAAACAATATCTTTCTAGACTTATCACTTATCAAAGACAAACCTTTTGAGCGGGTTTAAAAAATATTAGAAGAATTTTACTACTTGCTACCTTAATTTTGCGTTCTAGTTATGAAGAAAATCCTTGTTAACCATCATAGCAATATAATATCATACTGCAAAAGGTAAAACTGATAAATAGAGAAAACATCCAAGGCAAAAAAGGACATGCAGATTTCTGAAAGGCCTTCGGTTTATACTCTGTTATTCTTCAGCAAGACAAAACTGAGTGGTGATCATCGGTGAGTACACATAAACCGAGGGACTTGTTAGGGCAAATCGACAGTTTTCAAATACACGTAACTGTGCTGATTAGATTAATGTAACGTAGTGTTGAAAACAAGAATATTTTGTCCTTACGCCTTAAAGTTCCTGAAGGCCGCAGTGGAAGAGGTGAACCTGCAATTTCATGGCGCCAGCCCTTTGAGTATTTCAATGCCTGTCTACTCTTCAATACTTTTTGTATACTTGCTCCTTTTAAAATGTTTGCTTCGTGAAACCCGATGCCTGTCTGGACTCTGGTGATGACATTCATAACAAATATCTCGTGTTGAACACACACACACACACACACACGAAACTGGT